>Ga0307418_1000061_pt1 | contig 30604 bp, 28 predicted proteins | sample SalMarWE160220MG_2_FD_202160 | JGI IMG/M metagenome (GOLD analysis project Ga0307418, IMG submission 202160) | Salt marsh sediment microbial communities from the Plum Island Ecosystem LTER, Massachusetts, United States - WE1602-20 | ecosystem: Environmental > Aquatic > Marine > Intertidal zone >...
ATGGGGAATGAGAATTTTTTCTTCAACGACCACCCTCTGGTTTGGATAATCAAATACCGCCGCAAGAGAATATTGAGGTATCTCGAGTGGAACAGGCCGTGATTGAGGGGTCTCTTCTGGGGTAAAGGTGGGTTGGAAATCTTCTTGAACTGTAGGGGAGGAGAGAGGAATTGTTGGTGCAGGTGGAGTGCTAGTATACACCACGGGTGTTTCTGTCTGGCTGCAACCTGAGGCAGTCAGGATCAACCCAAGCAATATCAACCAGACAGGAATTTTCCTGAAAATCTTCCTGGATTTGGGGGGTTGAGGGATCTTTCTATTCATCTGCTTCGATATACTGAATGACTAACTCGGCCTCGTGGATTAAATCCACTTCAGGAGGCATATTGTGATCCATGTTCACCCGCTGAACCAGCCAATCAAGGGCCTCTTGAACCCGGGTAGGTATTTTTTCCAATTGCCTCAAAATCAGCAGTGATTGGATGGCATTTTCCTGGTTTTGGGTTTTTCCTTTTTTATCGAGATAATCCTTAACAGCGGCCGCGGCCGCTCGGCGGGCACAAACCCTGGCCCGGCCTTCATTGCCTTCCAGGCGGGATTGTTTTGCCAACAGTAATTCTTCTGTAATTTGCACTCTTGACGCTTCCATATTCAGGATTATACCGTAGAGAGAAGACCTTCAGCTTCCCCCTGGTTAGCGGGTTTTAACGGTTTTTCATTGCCGATACAGCCAGGTTATCGACCCGCTCGTTTTCAGTATGGCCGGTATGCCCCCGCACCCAATGCCATGATATTTGGTGATCAATGATCGCCTGGTCCAACTCCTTCCAGAGATCAGCATTGGCCAGCGGTTTAGTCTTTCCAGGTGACCCTCTCCGCCAGCCAAGCTTTTTCCAGTTATGGATCCAATCTGTAATTCCCTTTTTCAAGTATTCAGAATCTGTGTAAATATCCACCTGGCAGGGTTCCTTAAGAGCCCGAAAGGCCATTACCGCGGCCGTGATCTCCATCCGATTATTTGTGGTTTCTTTGGCTGATCCAGATAGTTCCTTTTCGAAATTTCCGAACCTGAGCAGGGCGCCCCAACCCCCGGGCCCCGGGTTACCCGAACAGGCACCATCTGTGTAAATGGTCACTTGCGGAATCTTAGCCATAACCTTCCTTATGTTTTATTATGATTATGATCCTATTACCGGGAATATTCCCTTAATTCTGCGGCTAGTTGATCCAGCTCCGCCAACTGCTGCTCCACATCCAGGGTTCCATCGATAAGAATTCCTTCAAAAGCATCACCTACAGCTAATTTTACGGTATTCCAGGTTGGATCCAGCGGGATCCCGGTGCTGTATTGCAGCAAATTCAAACCCTGGGACCAATGGGGGTTCTCGACCCGGAAGTCTCGTAATAAACGCATGCTGCTCTTTCGAGTCGGATAATATCTACTGTACTGGGCCCATTCTGCCTGCACTTCGGGGGAAGTCAGGTATTTTAAAAACAACCAGGATGCCAGTTCTTCCTCTGGAGAGGTATTAAAGATCACGATCGATTGGATCTCTGAAGAGACTGCTTTATTCCCTTCCGGACCTAAAAATGGGATCATCTCCCATTGATCAGCTCTGCCGGTCTGGTTTGCTCCTGGATTAACATAGCTCATCATCTGGGAAGAGCCCACCATCATCAGGGTCTTACGCTGATTGAAATATTCAAAGGCTAACTCACTTGATAGTGGGTTCGGATACGTGTAAAATGTCATCCCACATCCATCCCGGAGCAAACCTTGCCAATCCTCAGCAATCTGCTGGATCTCGGGGGTGGAAAAAAGGTACTCATCTCCTTCCGGGTCGAGAAAATTACCATCGTAGGCATAGATCGCGGACGTGATATTAGCCGCTTCAGGTGACAACAGGATCCCGGTTGCCTGGACAAGAGAACTCTCCGATAATTCCCGATCGCCAGCAGCGGAGCAGGCTTGATTCTGCAGATCTTTCGCTGTATTTGGAGGGGAGGAATAACCCAGCTCCCCCGCCCAACTGTGGTTGTAATAGATTACCTGGATGGCCTGCGAAAAGGGAAGCCCTGGAATGATGGATTCCCCAATGTGAAATCCATCAAAAATCCCAGAATAATAATCCTTCTGTTCTTTGACAGATAAACCTGCAGCCGGGTCATCCAGGAATGGTTTCAGGTCCAGTGTCAGGCCATCCTGATACCAGCTGACAATTGCGGGAGCATCACTGAGCAGGAGGTGAGGCACAAGCCCTGCTTCAAAGGCCGTCTCCAAAGAATCCAGGGGGTCCAGTACTAAACCCTGGTCTACAGGGTTAACTACAATGCCCCATTCATTTTCTTGATTAAACCGATCCACGATCACATTCATCCCTGTGCCCGGTCGGTCCAGATCCCATACGTACCAAAAATCCAATTTCAGCCCTTCAACGGAGGTCCAAGGCAAACCCATTGGTTCAGGGACAGGCGTCTGGCTGGATTCCGCTGCAGCGCTGATGGCCGTTAGCGTCGCCGGGGGGATAGTTTGAACCAGTACAGATGTCGACTCAAGGGCTGAATCGTTGAAGGAAATCTGATTACAGGAACCAGTCAAAAGAGCGAAGATAATTATTACGAATAGAGCGTGATGCGACTTCTGGTTTAGGTTCATTATTGAAATACCAGGTATTGGATAATTACCTTATTGTAACAAAAAGCAAGGTACAGAGCCGTACCTTGCTTTGATATACTCTAAAGTTCAAAAATTTACTGCAGGAAGTTCCAGGGATTCACCTTGTTGCCTACATAGATCATTTCAAAGTGCAGGTGGGCTCCGGAGGAATTTCCGGTGGTTCCCAACCCGCCTATTCTCTGGCCCTGGTTAACACTTTGTCCGCAGCCAACATTGATCGAGTTCAAGTGGGCATAGAGGGTTTGCCAACCGTTGCCATGGTCAATCACAATCAGGTTGCCGTAGCCGTAGTTGCTCCATCCAGCATAGACAACCACTCCGTTATCGGAAGCCCAGACGGGATTCTCAATACTTCCGGCAATATCAATGGCTGGGTGATTGGCTCCCGGATTGTAATCGTAGCCCGATATCCAACGTTCTGTTGTAGGCCAAAGGAAAACGCCCACGCCCACCGATCCAGTGTAAATTGTGCCGCAGTGGCCTGGACCGTAGGTGGCAGCAATGGCTGGGTTATCCCTGGTGATAGCTGGCGGACCATAGTCCACTAGCTCCCTCGTGCCACCTGGAACGATCAACATCTGCCCCGCTTCGAAAGATGGATTATCCAGATCAAAATCGTAGATATCGATCTGGTTGCCTGGATATTGAATAATATCCAGCGGGTCCACCCCGTAATAATCAGCTACTTTGTTCAGGTTTTCCCCATCCCGCCATTCGTGGTAAGTGCCGTTTACCGGTAGGATATTCAATTCCTGCCCTGGTTGGAGAGTATGGGGATTATCAGCAAGGGTGTCAAAGTTTCCCCACAGAACCGTTTCAGGTTTTAAACCAAAATTATCAGCGATAGCAAATAAGGAATCGCCCTGCTCAACCACATAATGCAGCACATCCTCCCTGGACCTGGTTGGGATTGTGGTGTGAATAACAGCTGCTCGGTGAATACCCCGCGCAAGGGAGGTTTGATCCTGAACAAAACTGGGCATTTCCAGGACACCCTGGTTTTCTGTCTGGTTTGCAGCGGATCCCTCAGCTGAGGTCTGGTCTGTTAATATAGGGAGTGCCTGCTGTAAACCCTGTGACTGGGGATTAATAGCTCTGATAACAACAATAACAACCACAACTAACAAGAACACTCCGCCGATTGTCAATATCCGACGTCCATTCTCTCCTTCCAGCAGACCTCGGATAAGATCTCTCAGGGGAGAAAACAACCCGTATTCCTGCTCATCATTATTGTCTTCCAGTTGATCATCCTGGTGGTGATTTTCCATTTTTCAATCCTCCGGGACAACTATATCATCAGCCACAACTCAAGTCAATAAACGGCCTGCAAGATTAATAAAACCTTAATTATGTTGATAATTGGCCTGTTTAGGGATATTTTCGCACCATTTCAAATAGGATGGCTTGTCCGTTCTAGCCCTCTATGGCACAATTAGGAAAGATTTTTCAAAAGGTGATTTATGTCTCGTTGGACCCTGTTTATCCTAATTCTGCTGCTTGGCCTGGGGCTGGGACTGGTATATGGCTGGGTGATCAATCCGGTCAGTTATCAGGATACAACCCTGGACAGCTTACGAATCGACTACAAAACCGATTACACCCTGATGGTGGCTGAAGTCTATCACCAGGAAGGTGATCTGGATTGGGCTCTGAATCGGCTGACATTACTTGAGGATAAAACCCCCCTGACCAGCGTTGAAAATGCGCTTAAGTTTGCCTCACAGGCAGAATATACACTTCCAGATATGTTCCTGCTGCGAGACCTCCATAACGCATTAAAGGAGCTGGACTGACCCAATGGAACAGAATCGGGGTAACTGGTATCTGCTGACGGGATTGGTCCTTGGTTTGGCTCTGGGCCTGATATACGCCTGGGTAATTTCTCCTATCTCGGAAGTTGACACGCATCCCAATTTACTCAGGGATGACTATAAAGATATCTACCGCTCTTTGATCTCCCGAGCTTACCAGGCCAATAACAACCTACCGCGCGCAGAAGCTCGACTGGAACTGATCGGGGACGATGATCCTGCCTTGGCATTGGCAGCCCAGGCCCAGCGATTCCTGGCTGAAAACGGCGATAACGAGATGGCCATTATGCTTGCAAATCTCTCTGCCTCTCTGCAGATCGCGTCCGGACCAGCAGCAACTCCTATCCCTCCTACCGCTACCGCAATACCAGAGGAAGGAACCTCCGGCGCATCCACGAATGGCGGAAATTCCGACAACGATGGTCAAGAATCTGCCATTACAACCCGGGAGCCAATCAGCCAGGTTCCAAGCTTGCCAACACCATCCCCTACTTCATCTCCTCCATTTATCCTGCAAGATTCATCTCCAATTTGCGATCCCACCCTGGGTGAAACGTTAATCCAGATCATCGCTACAGATGGCTCTGGAGAGGGAGTTCCAGGAATTGCCCTGGAAATCTCGCTGGGGGCAGATCCAACAGAAGTCTTTTATACTGGTTTAAAGCCAGAATTGGGATTGGGGTATGCGGACTATCTGGCGGAACCGGGATTGACATACCAGCTCGAAGTCCCTGACAGCGGTTTGATCATTACCGATATTGAAGTTCCCACCTGTAAGACCGAATCAGAGGACTCCTACTGGGGCAGCTGGGAGATCTATATCACTCATCCTAACTGATCTTATCTTCCATGGTGCGGATCCCGATCCAGAAATGGTCCGGAAGAACGTTATCGTTTTTCAACACCAGGATCTTTCCGATCTTCAGCGGATTCTCCCCCAGATTCTTTTTCGATCCATTATCCTTTCCATTTTCCCCCTTTACCGTCTTGGGATGAACATAACATACATCAGGGTTTTTTCCGTATTTCTTTTGATAATACAGGGCAGCCTTTTCAACCTTGCTCGGTATGCTGGACTTTTTATCATTATCAAACCATAACATGCCAATATCCATTGAAATCTCCCTCTTCCCTTGCCAAATAGAACATTTGTTCTATAATCATTATAGCGTATAAACCTTATTTTGCAAGAGCAGTGCCAAACTAACCTGATATTCGGATTTTCAAAAATCTTACCATAAATTGAAGGCGTTATAATTTCCTTATGGCTAAATCACACACTCAATACATTTGTCAGGACTGTGGTTATACCAATCCCCGTTATCTGGGACGATGCCCGAACTGCGGCAACTGGGACACCATGGCGGAAGAACGAATTGAAAAAACCAGCCCGGCGTCCACTTCATCCTCTGCTCGTTTTTATGCAACATCTGTGCCGCGACCGATCCAGGATATCCATTCTGATGAAGAAAAAAGGATGCAGCTAAAACACGAAGAGTTTTCCCGAGTGCTTGGCGGCGGGCTGGTCCCGGGCTCGATCAATTTGATCGGCGGTGATCCCGGGATTGGCAAGTCAACCTTATTACTGCAAATTGCCCTGGAAATTGCCGAGCAGGAAAAAGTATTATATGTTTCTGGGGAAGAATCTGAAAGGCAGATCAAAATGCGGGCAGATCGTTTGCGACGCGGTCAGGAAGGCAAGGTGGCTGACCTGCCCTCCAAACTGCTGCTTGTGACAGAAACCAATCTGGATGCCATTCTTGACCACGCTGCGGAGACCAAACCCAAACTTCTGATTGTTGACTCGATTCAGACCAGCTACCTCCCCCAGCTGGAATCATCAGCTGGTTCTGTATCCCAGGTTAGGGAGTGTGCTTCTCTTCTCCGGGAGTATGCCAAACACACCGGAACCAGCATTTTTCTGATCGGCCATGTCACCAAAGAAGGCAATATCGCTGGTCCTCGCGTTCTGGAACATATCGTAGACACCGTTTTATATCTGGAAGGTGATCGTTATCAGGCATACCGTTTACTGCGTTCCGTGAAGAACCGCTTCGGCGCCACTTCAGAAGTGGGGGTCTTTGAAATGCAGGAACGGGGCATGATCGAAATCTCCAACCCTTCTGAGGCTTTCCTGGCTGAGCGCATGATTAACGCGCCGGGATCGGCCATAGCAGTCACCATGGAAGGCACCCGCCCTATCCTGGTAGAAATCCAGGGATTAACCAATCCCACCACTTTTGGTAATCCCCGCCGGACACCCAACGGGATCGAGTTCAACCGCCTGCTGCTGATCACTGCTGTTTTGACCCGCCGGGCCGGGTACAACCTCACTGATCAGGATGTCTTTGTAAATGTTGTTGGAGGCTTGAGGATCAGTGAACCAGCTGCCGATCTGGCAGTTGCCGCAGCCATCGCCAGTTCGGTGAAAGATATCCCCATCAAAGCAGACACAATCCTGATCGGTGAAATCGGTCTATCGGGCGAGCTGCGAATGGCCAGCCGAATGAGTGATCGCCTCACGGAAGCCGCCAAACTTGGTTTTAAATCCGCCATCATCCCCAAACGGCTGCGCAGCGGAGGTTTTTCATTACCGAAAGATATTAATGTTATTGAAGTGCGTTCCTTATCGCTGGCTTTAAAAGAAGCCTTTGTCAAAAAATAAGATGCCCGGGCAAACCGCAACGATCCTGATCGGGAATATAAAAACCTCAGGTAACCTGGTGCTGGCGCCAATGGACGGTTATTCCGACTGGCCATTCCGGTCCCTGTGCCGGGAACTTGGCTCCGCCGTCAGCTACACCGAATTTGTCAAAGCAGAGGATGTTCTTGATCGCCCCCATTACATCGAGGATAAACTTTATTTCACAGATCAGGAGCGCCCGGTTTTCTTCCAGCTCTATGGTCATGATCCAAACAACCTTTTGGCAGCCGCATTAGAGCTTCAGAAGCGCCAGCCGGACGCCCTTGATATCAACTTGGGATGCCCCAACCGCTCCATTACAGGCCGCGGCGCCGGTGCTGGCCTGATGCGAACACCGCTGAAAGTAGCCAGGATCTTTAAGCGATTAAGCCAAGCCCTGAACCTGCCCCTGACAGGAAAGATCCGCCTGGGCTGGCGGGATTGCCAGAACCAGCTGCTTATCGCCCAGATCATTGCTGAATTCGGCGGATCGCTGCTGGCCGTGCACGCCCGAACCAAGGAGCAGGGCCACCAGGGGGAATCAAACTGGAAAGCAGTGGCAGAGATCAAAGAAAATATCGATATCCCGGTTCTAGGAAATGGCGGTATCAACCAGGTTTCAGATATCTCCAAAATGGTTCAAGCTACCCATTGTGACGGGGTGATGATCGGCCGATCCGCGATCAAAAATCCCTGGATCTTCTCCGGATTGGATCGTGATCAGATCTCACCTTCCCGGGTTCATGATCATTTCCTTCAACATCTGGAACGCTCAGTGAGTTTTTATGGTCAGGAGAAAGGTCTGGTCTTTTTCCGAAAGTTTGCCGCGGGTTACCTGGAACCCTATAACCTTAATAGAGAAAAAAGGAGGATACTCCTGACAGAGACAGATGCAGGGAATTTCGTTTCACTTGCAGGTGATATTTTTAAGGAAATAGTAAATGGGTAGATGAAATTAGCGGCAAAACAAGAAAGTAAGTCGTAAGAAGTAAGTAGTAAGTCGATAAAGTTTCAGTGGATAGTATGTCCACTTTGTCAAAATACCGGCCTTGTAACCTCACTCTCCTGAAGGGTGTTTTATCCTTCTTTTTTAAACTCCAGCCAGGCAGAAGGCCTGGCGGATTCCTCTCCGTCAACTCTTTTTACCAGTGTTAACTTCTCCACCATTTTTTTTAAGCTCTCTTCAGACGCACCATGCCCCGTACCGGAAGATCCAGCCAGGTGCGCATATAACAACATACTGCCGCCATTTACCAAATGGGAGGATATATTCTCTATATAGCGATCGACATTATCGCCCGAGAAGCTGTGAAAACAGCCGATATCCAGGATCAGGTCATACTTCCCCTGAAAAACAGTTGGGGACAAGACGTCACCGGCCCGGAATTTAACTCGATCATCCAGATTGCGTTTTCTGGCTTTTCGTCTGGCGACTCTCACAGCCCTCGGTACATAATCCACTCCTTCTGCCAACCAGCCGTGTTCCGCGATGGTGATCACATTCGTCCCGGTTCCACAGCCCAGATCCAGAGCTCTGCCAGGTCTGTTCTTTTCCAGATATCTGATTAGCTCGGGCGGGGTGATCCCGGAATCCCAAGGTGGATTACCAAACCAGTAGGTCAACGTAAAAAAGAGTTTTCTAGCCATAGGAATCTGAGTTGTTTCAGTTAATGATCGGTATCCAGGTACTCGGCTAATTCAAACAGAGCCTGTTCCCGGGACCGGAAATGGATGGCGTTGAGACCAGCTTCCCGGGCCGCGATGACATTTTCTATAAAATCATCTACAAATACCATAGTGGAAGGATCACCGCTGATCTGATGGATCACATACTGATAGATTGCCGGGTCAGGTTTGGCCATTTGTAATTCTGCAGAGATGAAGATGTGGTCAAAGATCCCGTCAATTTTCCAGAAATTGACCAGCAGCGGTCTTAAGTCATCCCAGGCATTGCTCAGCAGGGCAGTAGTGAATTCACCCCGCAGATCCCGGATGAAATCAACCAGCTTCTTATCCAGGCGGTCACCACCCCAGAATTCATCCCCAAAGCTCTTAAATGAATTCAGAGGAAGATCCAGGGCCTCGAGGATAGCCTGCTTGTGCTCTTCAGCACTGATCTTACCCTCGCCAGCCAGTTTTGAGGTAGCAGATCCATAAACCAGCTGATCGATCTCTTCATAGGTCAAGCCGAATTTTTCTGCCAGGCGCTGGCGAGGGTGCCGGTCCTCAGTTCTGACCAGCACCCCGCCCAGATCAAAAATAACTGTTTGGATCATCAATCTCCTTTGTTAATACTTATTCCTCTGATGTGTCCAAAGTATTAACACTAACATCTTTACCTGGACGCAGGACCTTTTCGTACATGTCATACTGGCGCAGGACAAACATACCCACTTTTTTGTACAGATCGGTCGCGCCGGTAAGGGATTCAGCGTCTACCCCCAGGTCCACTTTGTTCTTGCCACGCTTGTAATACTCGCCAAAAGTCTCCAATAAAAGAGCCTGGGCGATACCCTGGCGCCTCCAGGGGCGTTTTACGCCCAGACTGGATACATAACCTGCCTCTTTGTCCTCCGCGCCGTACCGGCGGCAGAGGCAGATAGCTACGATTTGATCTTTTTCATCTACCGCCAGGAACCACAACGATGGATCGTAGGAATCATCGCCAGTCATATGATGCATAAATCTTTCAAAGCCCACATCTGGGTCTTCTTTGATAATACCAAAATGGTCCTGGAAGGCCTCTTCATCTGTTTCATACACAGCCCTCGCATCCTGATCGGGATTATACCGGCGCAGGGAAATGCCCTCAGGCCAAAGAGGGGTTTCAGGTTTTCGGTCCATTTCAATTCGCATCCGGAAGCCGTGCCGGATCTTTTTAAAACCCGCAGATTCCAGCGCTTCTGCAACGGTTTCATTATCATGGTTTATGTGAACCCGTATTGCGACTCGTAAGTCTGGATCAACTCGTCTGAAAACTTGCTGGGCACGTTCCTCTGCCCAACCGATCAGGTAGTTTTCAAGGCCTTGTTTCTCGTGATCGGGGTCCACCGAAATCCATACGTAGGGATGCACAGGGGGATCGATTTGGTCCCAGACTTCCACCAGACCTACAAGTCCTCCCTGCTGATCCTCAACCAGATGAACACTTTTATTGACCTCGAATCCCGGAGTCTCATACTCGTTCCTCAGCCGTTCCAGGGAAAAGCCATCCATGCCGGTGTAATGAAGTGATTTTTTATGTTCCAGGCGGTGGATCTCGGGCAAGTCTTCCATCACAGCCTGGCGAGAAGTATAGTGTTCTGGTAATTTCATTTTCATCTTTTCTTTCCTAATTCTAACCCTTTTACAATTCTGAACTCTCAACTGCAGGAATCCAGTCCTGATTGTGGCTCTTTCGCAGCCACAGGAATCCCAGGGCGGCGACCATTCCAAGTATGGCACTGCCATACCAGACCCAGTTAGGATCTCCGTTATCCATGATCAAGCCGGCCAGTAACGGACCAATCATCCAGGGAATCATCTTTGAGAAACCCATCACCCCTGAATAGCGGCCCCGCATATCTTCTGGCGCCGCCTGGCCAACATAAGCCTGGGCAACCGGAATTATGACCATTTCTCCGATGGTGATGATCACCATCGCCAGCATGAACAGCAGATAAATATCTACAAATCCGTACATGCCAAATCCAATCACATATAATAGCGATCCCAAAGCCAGGATCAACATCGGCGGGCGTTTCGAGATCCTGCGGGTGATCATAAACTGGAACAGGACCACCATGCCTGCATTCAGAGTCATCAACCAGCCATAACCGGACTCGGGAACACCATGCACATCCCGTAAGAAGACGGACAAAGTGCTGTACATCTGGGAGTAAACCAATGTAGCAATGGTCGAGATCACCACAAACAACATGAATTTTCTGTCCTTTATCACATCACCATATCCGATAAAAGTATCCTTAAAACCTTTTTTAACTTTGGATTCTTTTTCTTCTGGCTTGCTCTCTTCAACCACCAGGTAAACGATCAAAGCAGTCATCAAGCTGGTGACCGTATCTGCAATAAAAAGGATCAGGTATGACCTGGATGCCAGAAATCCGCCGATTACCGGGCCGATCGCTACCGAGAGGTTCGTCGCTACCCTCATTACTCCAAAACCTTCAGATCTTTTCTTTTCCGGAAGGATATCGATTAACATCGCTTCATGGGCCGGGCCGGCCGCGGTTGCGAACAAGCCTGATATCGCTCCCATGACATAAAACCATTCCAGCTCCTGAACCAGACCCATTCCCAGGCTGGTCAGCGCGCTGATGATCAGGCCCATGATTATCATGGTTTTCCGGCCGAGGAAATCAGTTAACGCACCTCCGATCATATTCCCGATCATATCCGTGACAGAGAACAGGGCAAATAACAAACCCACTTCTGTCATGCCCACCTGGAATTTCATGGTGATGTACAGCGCGAAGAAGGGGAAGATCAAGGCGCCGCCAACATGGTCGATAAAATTTGAACCGACAATGATCCAGAATTGCTTGGGGTATTCCCGGTAGATCGAATTTACTCTCTTCATTGAATTACTGAACAACATTTTAATTCCTTGTGTGTAATAATGACTTGTTGCCTGTAAAAAAAAACAGGCCGCGGGATTTACCCGAGACCTGATCCGATTAAGAAAAAAAGCCCCGGGGATTTAAGGTTCCCGGAGCTTAAGTTATGTCATTGATAATTACACAAGCTCAAGCAATGGGAAACCTCCCAGATAAGTCTGCGTATCCGCAGGAAGAAAAGGTTTTTACATCGAGCTTGTTCATGAATTCCTCGGTAAAATAATTTGACCGGGTGTTAGTGTAACATCACCCAATTTTCAGGTCAAGAGTTATTTTTCATAAATATCAATTGCGCGGGACACTGCTGCCCTGAATATTAGAAATTTGTGATAATGGACTATCAGAAAAGTGCCCCTCGTCCGTGCATGGTATGATACCCTTTTACAAGGGATAATCTTTAGCAAGTAAAGTGAAAAAACCGCCAGGATGCAACTGCCTGGCCAGCTCGTTTACACCTGATCGATAAAAACGGACTGGTGATCTAGGCCGGAGGTTTAGGACCCTTTGGGTTTAAACCCGGGGAACTAAAAAGGGCTGTTCAGAAACGCCTTCAAAAGGATAATAATTTATGAGCGAGTTTATCATGAACAAAGACCAGGAACCCCTGGAGCGCAGAGCTGATGAACTCCGGGGAGATCTCTTTCAACGGGACGTGGACCAGCTGGCAGAACTCACAGGGACATCACTCCGAAAAGAGAATGGGGATGGAGTATTTGAGTTCCTCTACTGGGGAAAACCTGTCGTTTTTTCCAGCAGTGATTTTATTGCCAGAGATCCTGAAACTCGTCATCCCCTTCCTCCCATTCACCAGGCCATGATCCTGTACTATTTCCATTCATCCAAGGGATCACCCGCGACGGGGAACTGGATCTCCTTTTCTGAACTAGCAGATGGCCAGTTCTATAACTCCGCCTTCCAGGGATATACAGCCCGGAAACTGGCCCAATATTTTCAGACAGATTATGGAAAATTTGAGGTCAGGAATGAGAATCAATGCGGGATAAAGGTTGATTTTGGCGATGGTGCCTTCCGCTACCAGATCCTGCCCCAGCTGGCGATCCTCATCGTATTCTGGAAAGGGGATGATGAATTCCCCCCTTCCTATAAAATACTCTTTGAAGATATCGCGGACTATCATTTACCAACCGATGGTTGTGCCATCCTTGGCAGCATGCTGGTTGGGAAACTGATCGCAGGATAAAATATTTGCATTACTTCTATAAAGCAAGGAGAAGGGTATGAAATTAGCAATCAGTGGAAAAGGGGGGGTTGGCAAAACCACCCTGGCAGCCTTATTGGCTCAATATTATGCAGACCAGGGACGAGATGTTCTGGCCGTGGATGCAGATCCCTCACCCTGCCTGGCCGGCGCATTAGGTCTGCCTGAGAATTTGAGAGCAAAACTGAGCCCCATAGCCGAAATGGATCAGCTGATTGAGGAGCGAACCGGCGCCAAACCTGGAACCGTGGGAGGATTTTTTACACTTAATCCTCGTGTTGATGACATCCCTGAACGCTTCAGCGTTATCCATCGAGGCGTACGCTTACTGGAGATGGGCAGTGTTGACCTGGGTGGATCGGGCTGTATCTGCCCGGAAAGCGCCATGTTAAAGACCCTTTTCACTCATCTGATGTTCCGCGAAGATGATGTATTGATCATTGATATGTACGCGGGTGTGGAGCATCTAGGACGGGCCACTGTTGATTTTGTTGATGCCATGATCGTTGTTGTGGAACCCACCCAGCGCAGTCTGGGTACTGCAGCCCAGATTAAGGATCTGTCCAAGGATATCGGTTTAAATAGACTCTGGCTGGTGGGCAACAAGGTCCGCACCGAAGAAGAAAAAGATTTCCTGGTGAAGAATTCCCCAGGCCTTCCTCTGCTGGGCACTCTGCCTATGGACCTGGGTGTGCTGGACGCGGATCGGCTGGGCAAGCCAGTTTATGATCATGTGCCTGCTTTATTCAAGGCATCTGAAGAGATCGCTCAAACTTTACTGGAACCTTATCCCGAGAGATATTTAGAGGAGTAGACCCATAATGACCACAACCATTGCCCTGGCTGGTAAAGGCGGTACAGGAAAAACCACCATTTCCGCCATGATCGTTAAATACCTGATCAATAAAGGAAAACAACCCATCCTGGCCATTGACGCCGACCCCAGCGCGAATCTTAATATGGTCCTGGGTTTGGATCTGGACTGCACTGTGGGCGGAATCCGTGAGGACATGCTGAAACAGGTCCAGGGCGCCCAGAACGTCGGCGGGGCAGCCCGGGGCAGTATTGCCGGGGGCATGTCCAAACATGATTATCTGGATTACGAGATCCACAACTCCCTGATTGAAAGCGACAAATTCGATCTGATCGCCATGGGCCGCTCCGAAGGGCCAGGCTGCTACTGTGCTGTAAACCATAACTTAAGAGATATCCTCGATAAACTCAGCGATAATTATCCCTTTGTAGTGATGGACAACGAGGCCGGTATGGAACATCTCAGCCGCAGGACCACCCAGGATGTGGATCATTTATTCATTGTCAGTGGTCCCACCATGCGCGGCCTGTCAGCCGCCGAAAATATCGTTCAGTTAAAAGATGAACTGGAGATCAACGTTAAAAATTCATACTTCATCCTCAACCGGGTGCCGGGAGAGATTCCCACACCGCTGCAGGAGCGAATCGACAAGATCGAGGTTCCCTTCCTAGGCCCGGTGCCTATGGATCAGAATGTGGTGGAATTCGATTTCACAGGCAAACCACTCATTGAGTTGGGAGATGATTCCCCGGTCTATCTGGCGGTTGCCTCCATGATGGATAAAACTTTGGGACTATAAAGAAAAAGGGGCTGAGTCCTTCATAGGACTCAGCCCCTTAAGTATGTCCCTTTTTTAATTACAATACAGTATCGCTGTTTCTGCCAGGATCTCAGCCAGATCGTAAACCGAGTCCAGCTCGACCCACTCCTCCGCGGAGTGCAAACCCTCTCCCTTTGGACCGATCAAAACAGACTCCATCCCAGCTTCCGCCAGCAGAGCGGCATCTGTCCAATAGGCAGCGCCTGTGATTTGAGCAGTTTTTCCCTGCTGTTTATGAAAAGCATCTTTTAAGGCTCTCATGATCTCAGAATCTGGGTCCGTATCGAGGGGAGATCGCTCAGCAATCAATTTTATGCTTGCATTAAAATCTGGGTCCGCGACATTGAGATCGTTGATGATCTTCTGAATTTCCCCTGTGACCCGGGGTTCTGTTTCTCCACTGACTGTTCGGCGTTCAATACTGACAGTACAGCGTGGAGGATAGGTGCACATATCGGATCCCCCCTCGATCAGCGATGTATGGATAGAGGGGGGACCGGTCAGAGGGTGGCCCGGCCGTTGGACCAACTCTTCGCTGAGTTTTTCCAGTTCAACCAGGAATCGCCCCATCAGGAGAATTGCATCTCTACCATCCTGGAATCGACTTCCGTGAGCCGCTTTTCCTTTGACCTCGACCTCATACCAGATCCAGCCCCTGTGGGCGGACACGAGCTGCAGGTCGGTTGGCTCAGTCACAATCGCGGCATCGGCCATGAGAGATTTGACCAATTCGATGGTTCCCATACTCTGATTTTCCTCATCCGCCACAGCAGTAAAGATCAAATCACCAGCCAGGGTTACACCACTATCTACCAGGGCCTTGATTGAACCAAGCATAGCAGCCAAACTACCTTTCATATCCTGACTGCCACGGCCGTATAGACGTCCATCCATAACCTTCCCCGAGAAAGGATCTTCCATCTCATCCACGCCAACAGTGTCCATATGCCCATTGAGGATCAGCGATCGCCCAGTTCCAGTGCCAGGTAAAATTCCTACAATGTTCACTCTTCCAGGAGCTAGGTCAAAGGTCGTTACTTTCAACCCCAGATCCTCCAGTAGACCGGCCAAAACCGATCCAATATTTCCTTCCCCCGGGCCATCAGTCACCATCGAGGGATTTCTGGAATCTATTTGAACCAGCCGAATCAAGAGCCCTGTAATAAATTCCCTGTCAATTTTGATTTCCATTCTTTACTCCAGTTTGATCCTGAAAAAACAGAATTACATACAAAAAAGCCCCCAGAGAGGGGGGCTTTGTCTTTCGTTTGGCGCTGATCAAATAAGATTGACATGCTCGCATAATAGCGTATCATAAATCCGATCACTGCGCTTGGACGCAGCTTATTTCTTTTTCTCAGATTTCACGCGGCCTTGGATGAGACCCCAGAAGATCATGGCTCCAGCGGCGCCGAGCAAAAAAGCACCCAGGGCGCCCGCTGTGAGGTACCTGGCAAATAATGCTACAAATACCAGGAAGACGCTGTAGACGATGCTTTGCAGCTGCCAGTTCTTCTCAGGCTGCTTGATGACATATAATGTAAGCCAGCCCACCGTGACACCAAACAAAATCAGGCCAAGGATCTGAACAAAAAGACCAATGATCTCTATCACTACATAAAAGGTATCCATACGTTATACTCTCCTTTGGAAACGATAATATTAATACTCAGTCAGCAGCTTCGACTGATACATCCGGGAAGAATTGGTGGATTGTGCCCCGAACCCACCCATTCAAGGTGGCAGTTGATAATGGGCAACCAAGGCAGGCACCGCCCAACCTTACTTTAACTACATCACCTTCAAAGGAAACCAATTCTGCTGATCCGCCGTGATACTGTTCAATGTAAGCGCTGATGCTCTTGATCAGGTTATCCATCTGTTCTTCTCGTAGATTTCTTTCAACCTCTTTCATCGCAACAACCCTCCGGGTTAGATACTTTTCAATCCTCGATGAAGCAGTGCCACAACCTGTTTATGAGTACCCCTCAGTCGTTGAGCAATCACTCCAGCCAGACGATTTAATATCAGTATACCCGTTTCAGGATATTCCTGGCAAATATTCTTTAAATTCTCGCCATCCAGCCGGATGAAAATACCGCACTCCGTGCAGATTGCAGAAGAAGTATAACTTTTGGAACCCAAAGCTGACGACCAGCCAAAAACCCCTCCCTGATCCACCTCGGAGACTGTTAATTCCGGTCCATCCTCAGGTTTAAAACGAATGGATACCCTACCGTCCAGCACAAAATACAAATAATCCGCCGAATCACCTTGTTCAAAGATCATCTGATCGGTTTCGAACCTGACATCCTCGATAATCGGCCTTAAAACATTGACCTGATCCTCTGAAAAATCCTCAATTAAAGCAAAACGAGTCAATAATTCGCTATCCATAAAACCACTCCAGCAGTCGGGAAGAATTCGGGGTTACTCCCAAAAAAAGAGATCTGTACCAATAGTCCCCCTAATATACTCAATTCCGGGCTTTTTTTTAAGTGGAGAAGCTCATAATAATAGGAGGAAGTTACACACTGCAAGCCCGCGGGGCGGATGATGTAAGTCGTAAAAGGTGAGTTGGAAGGGGGTGCTCGATATTGAGGTTTTAGAGTTCGATCCGCCGGGCTCAGCTTTCAGTCAAGTTATAAATGACCGACCAGCCAGTGGAAAAACAAAAGGATACGGTTCTCTTCCGAAAACAGTATCCTGATCTTTGATTAAATGAGTTCGTCTAACTTTCCAACATCATCACCGCAGCCCGGCGTCCTATCTCGACCGCAAAATTGGTTCCCCGGTCCCAGGGGTAAACCTGACTCATACTGGCAAAATATAATCCCTGGATGGGTGTTTGAATGGGCGGGATTCTTCTGGAATGATTCAGCTCCGGTACTGGTTGGGCATACTTTGTACGGTAAAGCCAGGATTTTTTAACCCAGCTTGGATCGAAATCTGGATTGATCCTTTTTAACGGGGGCAGGAACTCTGCCAGGATCTGCTCTTTGTCCATCTCAAAATAACGGTGATCCGCATCCCGGTAGTCGCCGCAGTAAATAATGTGATCCCCGCCGAAATTTTCCGGGGAGAGATAATTGGTATGTTCCACCACAGCCAGGAAAGGATAATCCTGTTCCTTGGGGATGTTGTACCAATAATAACCTTGTGTAGAAAGTTGATGGGTGATCGACAAGGTGAGTACGATCGCTCCCATGCTCTTGAGGTCCTTCAAGCCGGATTGGTAGCTGCCAGGCAGAGCTGGCACTATCCTGGACAGCAGTCCGGGAGAAGTAGTTACCAGGATGCGATCATATTTTTCGGTGCCGGAATCTGAGGTGATCTCCAGTTTTTCATTTATCTCATTCACCGTGGTTTGAAGGCGCAGCTCTACTCCCAGATCCTTCAAAACTTTAACCAAGTCATCTGTGAAGGCTTGAAAACCTCCCACATAAGTGCCCAGGCGCGAGGTGCGGGCGTGCATCCTGGCCCACATCCAGGCCATATTGACATCTTTATAGCGCGAGCCGAATTTTCCCTTCAGCATTGGCTCCCACATGGTTTCATAAACCTTGTTGCCAGCCCATTTTCGCATCCAGGCATCTACGGTGGTTTTTTCCATCGCCTGCCAGTTATTGGTTAATCGAAGGTATAGTCCAACCAAACCGAACCGGATTTTGTTGATGCCCCAACCTAACCCCGGGTACATCAAAGCCTGGGGAATAGAATCAAAGGGATACCATTTCCCTTTATACATCATCACCGTATAAGGTCTTGGGAAACGGACCTTCTCAGAGAAACCAAGCTCATCGATCAAACCAAGCATGTGCTTATCAGAGGCGAACCAGTGATGATAATAAGCTTCTACTGACCAGTCCCAGTGGGGTTCCTTAAAACCCACGGCCAGCCCGCCCGCCCGGTCCGAGGCTTCATAAATGACAACGTTATGTCCAGCGCGCGCTAAATCGTAGGCTGCCGATAACCCAGCATATCCAGCGCCAACAACTGCAGTTTTCATTAAGATTTCCTTTGAAATTGAAGATTAACCAAACTGACGAGCCAGGCGTCCTGCCAGCACCTGGAGCTTCATCCACTCCTGGCGAATGATATACAACATGGCCAGAGTTCGCAGCCAGCGCACCTCACACTTGGGATTTGCCGCCAGCTGTTCAAAAACCTCCACGGCTTCATCGTCGGTCCGTCTGGATTTGGAGTATTCAGCTGCCAGCTGCAGCAGATAGGAGGCCCGCTGCTCTTTTAGTCGATTGGCCACATCTGCTTTTTCGCGTTCGGCTTTCACAATATCACCCACTCGTTTAACAGCGTTATTCAATTGATAAACAGTAAACGGTTTTACCAGATACTCTCTCGCTCCGACATTCATGGCCGACCTGAAGGATTGGTTGTCATCCTCGGCCGAGATGATGACACAGGCCATCGTAGGAAAGATCTTATACATTTCCTGGAAAGCTTCAAAACCATTCATCTCCGGCATATTGATATCCATCAGGGCAATATCAGGCTGGTGTTTTTTAGCCAGTTCAACTGCCTCGCGGCCGTTGTGAGCTATAGCTACAATATCCACCATGGGATTATCAGCCAGCATGAGCCGGGTGTTCCGGCGCGTTTCCAGGACATCGTCAGCGATCAAAACGCGGTAGGGTGTTTTTTTATTAGGCTGAGTCATAAAATGTACTCCTTCGAAAAGACACTTTTTGAGACAAAGAATGTCTTGCATTTATTATAATGCTTTAATCCACCTCGTTGTTTGCATCCTCTTGTTCCACCACTTCACCCCCCTGCCAGCGGATCCCTTCCCGCACCATATAATAAGCGCCCAGCAAAGTAATAGGGAACCACAATGCGGCATGTAAAACCAGGGTATAACCAGCTGCCACACCCTGATCCACACCAAAAGCCGAGAGGACCGCGATACCTGGGGCATCAAAAGTGCCTACGTACCCCGGGGCAGAGGGAATAGTGGTAGCCAGGTTGACAATACCGTTCATTAACATCAAAGCAAAAAAGCTGACCTGAAAATCAAAAGCGTGCATCACAAACCAGTATTTTCCTGTTTCCAGGAGCCAGATCACAACCGAAGTCACCAGCACCATCACCGCATCCCGGGGAGAACGCAGAGACTCCAGGCCGTGTAAAAATTTAAAGATGAGATCCTGGACTTTTTCCCGGAATCGTTCTGGCAGAAAGATCTCTATCAACCTGGAGATCATTTTTTCAGCCCAGGTGGGGAACATGGCTGCCAGCATAAAAATACCCAATGCCCCTAAAAATGCAGCTGATCCCCATAAAGTCAGGGTTTGGATATTGCCTATAAAACCGGATGTTCCAGTCAAGGTGGCGAGTTCGGGCAGATTAAGGAACACAAAACCCAGCATGACAACGCCATCAAAAATGCGTTCTACAATCACGGTTGCCAGAGAGGCAGAAATGGGGATTCCTTCCTTGCGTTTCAGGACCACTGCTCTCAAGACTTCACCCGCCCGAGCCGGGTAGATATTATTGCCCATATAACCTATGGCAACAATCGGGAACATCTTTTTTGTAGAGACCGGCTTAACAGGACGCAACAAGTAATGCCAGCGCCAGGATCTGATCCAGACGCCGACAAAATAAACTGCCACGCCGGGTAATAGCCACCAATAACGGGCGGATTTTAAAGGTTCCCAGATCTCATTGATCCCCAGGCCGCGCAGAGCGAAATAGAGGAATACAGCGCTTAAAACCAACCCAACCCAGAATTGCCAGCGTTTCATAGCTATCATTCTAACATGAGATAAACCCCGTTTTTCTGTCCTCTCAAAGCTGTAAAATCAGTCTCTTTTCAACCTTGCAGGATTCAGTTGGAGAAAAACAGTTAGCAGGTGATGTCGATTATAATTGGGCCATGAGATGGAAAATCGGGCTGGCTCTGGGCATTGTTTTCCTGCTGATCATCGGTTTGATTAGCTGGCAGCTTGCACCCCGCGTTGAGGGAGTGGAGCCCTCGGAAGGCGTCCTGCACGGGCGCCAGCCGCTGATGATCAGCTTCACAAAACCCATGAATGAAGGGAGTGTAGAAAACCAGATCGTACTGGAACCTTACCAGCCAGGCGAATTCAGCTGGAATGAGGATCTCAACCAGCTCACATTCACGCCAAATAAATCCTGGCCTGCGAGCGAAACCATCAACATCCAACTTTTACGGGGAGCCCGATCTCGGATCAACCTGCCCCTTCTGGATAAATTCAACACAGAAATGAAAGTCAGCCCGATCCTGCTGACCTACTTGTGGCCAGCAGATGGACCCAGCAACCTCTACCTGGTCAATCCGGTCAGCGGGGAAAGCCAGGCACTGACGGATGAGGAAAACGGGGTCCTGGATTATTCCATCTCCCCTGATGGAGAACAGATCTATTACAGCTCATCCGGCGAAGACGGCACCAGCCGTATCATGGTCCTGAACCGGCAAACCGGAATGACCGGAGAGGTTATGGTCTGTGATGATGGGCTGTGCACCTCTCCCAGGATTTCTTCTGATGGGTATCTGCTGGCCTACGAATATTTATCATGGGAACCCGGGGTACTTCCCACTGTCCAGATATTGGACATCGAAGTCCTGACCCGAATTGATCTGGGAGAAGATAACCAATACCTGGAAAAGCCCCTCTGGTCACCTTCAGGTTGGCTTGCTTATTACAATCAATCCCTGAAAGCTTACCAATTTTGGAATCCAGCTACAGATGAGATCCAAATCCTGCCCAATGAGACCGGCGGGGACGGCAGCTGGTCCCCCGACGGGCGGTATTTTGTCTGCTCTGAGATCCTGTTCCTGAGCGATACCCTGGCACCCCGACACCTGCAGCTTTATGACCTGAAGGAAAAGACCCTGCTCGACCTTTCCCGCAGCAGCTACCCGGAAGACCTCAATCCTGGTTTCGCTCCCACGGGGCTAACTTTAGCTTATAGTCATAAATCCCTCGATCCCTCACTCTGGACTCCGGGGCGGGAAATGTGGGTTATGAACATCAATAGTGGAGAAAACACTCAACTATCAGAAGATATAGATTATCAACACACCTCATTTGCCTGGCACCCGGACGGGAAGCGATTGGCTTACGTGCGCTACAACCAGGCGGCTCTATCCGATCCTCCAGAGATCTGGCTGATCGATACCACCGGCGGCGAGCCCTTGCGCCTGATCATCAACGGCTTCCAGCCAGGATGGGTTCCTTAAAAATGGATAAAAGTGAACTGACAAAGAAGATCAAAGGCAAAGCCGTTGAACTGGGATTTCCGCTGGTGGGTGTGACAACAGCAGACCCACCTGATCACCTGGACTTCTTTCAAACTTGGCTGGATTCAGGATACAACGCTTCCATGGACTGGATAAATACTGAACGTTCCCTGGAAAGGCGCTCTGACCCATTGAAGATCCTGCCTGAATGCCAAACGATCCTGGTCCTGGCCTGCCCCTATCCTGCGCCAAGGGGCAACGTTAAGGGCGGCAACATCGCTTCTTATGCCCTGAATCAGGATTACCACGCGGAACTTGAGAAGCGCCTGAATGAATTGATGAAAACCATCGAGGATTGGTTCGGCAACCCGGTGCCTAACCGCTGGTACGTGGATAGCGGTCCGGTGCTTGAAAAAGAGCTGGCCATGCGGGCCGGCCTGGGCTGGATTGGTAAAAACACCACCCTCATCAACCGTGAACACGGTTCTTACTTCTTCCTCTCCGAGATCCTGCTCGGGCTGGAACTGATCCCTGACCCGCCGATCACTGAAACCTACTGCGGCTCCTGCACCCGCTGTCTGGACACCTGTCCCACCGGCGCCCTGAAAGAACCCTATACCCTGGATGCCAATCGCTGCATTTCTTACCTGACCATCGAACACCGGGATGAGATCCCCTTGAAACTGCGTTCCCGGATGGGCGACTGGATCTTTGGCTGCGATATCTGCCAGATCGTCTGTCCCTGGAATAAACCGGGGCAGGAAGCCCCTGACATCCTGGAAGATTTTCAGCCCCGGGAAGAGTTAATGGATATTGATCTGACCCAGGAGCTGGGGCTGAGCCAGGAAGAATTCAGCGCCCGGTTTAAAGGAAGCCCGATTAAAAGAGCCAAACGCCGGGGCTATCTGCGCAATGTCGCTCTTGCGCTCGGAAACCGTGGGGATGAGGATGCCCTTCCAGCGCTTGAGAAGGCCCTTGGGGACCAGGAAGCGTTGGTCAGAGAAGCCGCTGTCTGGGCTGTGGGTTACATCAATGAACATACCTCCAGCTGACCAAAACCAGAATCGCCACAAAGCAATATCATTCCTGCAATCACTATTGTGCGGTCCAGACAGGATTGATTCGTTCACAATTGGACTATAATTAATCTTGCTCAAAAATAGTGATAATGTGGGGAGGTCAACATTGAAGACATCAAAGCGGCAGGGCCTGATTTGGGTTGGCGGTATTCTCCTGATCATCATTTTTATCTCTCTGGGAGCATGGATCCTGATCTCAAATATCCCTTCCCTTCCAGAGCAATTTCCCCAAAACGACACTCGTGCTTCTCTGATCATTCTTTCTCCTGAGGATCAGAGCAGTTATCCAGCAGACGCCTCTATACCCATCCTTGTATCATCTTCAACCGAAGGTCCGATCTCTGCATTTGAGCTCTGGGTGAACGGAAAGCTGGTCCTGACCCAGCAGCCTGATGGCCCGGAAAGGCATTATTATACCCACACCTTCTATTGGACGCCGGCTGTTGAACAGGACGCCCGGATCCTGGTCAGATCAACAGTCGATCAAGGCAGCACAATTACCTCAAACCCGGTCCTGATCAAAGTCACAGCACCGGCCGGCTTAAGGCTCCTGTCCAGGGATGGCAGCGAAGATCAGGAAAATCAGATCATCTATCCCCTCTCAGTTAGTGAGAATCCCTTTCCTGTGGTTCCAGAATCTGCCCAAGGCATAAGCCCTGCATCCTCCCCCGCTGAACCGGTCACCACTGATCTCAAACTCTGGCTGGGTAAGCGGTTCAGCTCAAGTGCTTCAGTCCCTCCGGCTCCCGGGCTAACATATTCCCTGAGCGACTGCTCAGTCCAACTGGTTATCACAGATCAGGCTGATAACGAACTGGGGTATTTAATTTATCGGTCGGAAGCTGGCAGCTCAGCTTTTGAAAGGATCGCAGAGCTTGGAACTGCTGATCCGGGAACCTCATTCAGTTATCAGGACCCTTCTCCGGCAGCAGAAGCTATTTATTATGCCAGCGCCTTTAATGGAGCTGGCGAGTCACCCAGCGCTCCGATCATGGTCAAGATTTCTGACCCGCTGTGTGCTGAGATCAATCAGAACACAGCCCCGGAGGATCTGGAACAGAAGGATCTGGAAGTTCTGGACCTGGCCTATTTTTATTATTCTTTCAACAGTGCCGGGTATCAGCGCTACCCCCACAACCCGGACGGGTTCCTCACACCCTCTGAATACCCCACTTCCCTGAGGGCCGTGGTCAAAGGATTAACATCAACTTTTAGTTTCCCTGTCTCCTATGCGGATGTGGTTGTCTGGGGCTGGAGCGGCGGTTCTCTGGTTAATTTAGGGTCCTACCACATGAGAATCGACGATTCTCGATTAACAGTCTGTAATCTCGGTACTGGCTGCACAGGTGATGCTGCCAGCGGATTCCGATCCAGTTATGGAGAGCTGGCCAATGACGCAGAAGACCAGGTCAGGGAATTCTACTGGTCCACCACTGCACCGGGGACAACTGCAGTTTTATGGCAGATTTCCACAGTTCCTTTTTCTGGGGATTTCTCACCCCACCCTTACGGGCTGGTTGGAGCAGGCTGCAGTGATGGTAAACTGCAGGGATCTTTCCTGGTTGATTATCAATCCTTGTCAGATTACCTGCCCGCACCGGCTTCTTGCGGGGGATATTCCCAACCCTGGATCGAGTATTCAAAATTTAACTTTATAACCACCCAAAGACCGATTTTTGAAACCCGGTATTACATCCGCTTCACACCCATGGCAAGCAGCCAGCCCGCCGGCAAACCCTCCAATACCGTGGAAATCCTGGCAAAACCAGGGGAGTCTTTCATTGAGCCGGTGATTGTCGATCATCTCCCGGAGATCTATGAGGTTGAGATCGTAGATTTTGTACCCATAAAAAACATGGACTCCCGGTACTGGGGATGTGTGTCCATAACCAGCCTGGATTATGATGCTATCTGGCAATACTATCGGTCCACAATACCTCCTATGACCCCCGATTCCTTAATCGATCAGCTTGCCACCCAGATGTATGACGATTTGAACTACGCTGTCCAGAACAACCTGATCGTCTGCCCGGCACCGTACGACAAGTCCTCCGATTCGGGTTCTGTTCTCAGCGATTGGGGCTCGATGTTCGTGGATGGCTTGACTGAGTTTTGGGACACTGTTGTTAGCGCGTTTAATGCCCTCAAAGCGGGGATTGTAGATGTGGCTGCCGCCGCCATCAATGGGCTGGGCATTCCCTGCAATTCAGAATGCAAAGCCGGATTGAAACTGGGGCTTGAGATCGGGATGGCATATTTCACCGGCATCCCGCCCAATCTGCCCTCTTTTACGGAACTGAAAAATCAAGGCATTGAATATGCCATCGAACTGGCAGCAGCAGAAGCCGGAATTCCCTGCCCTGAAGAATGCCAGAAGATACTCAGGGAAGGGCTGGAGGATGTTGTCGATCTGGTGGCGGAGAACAGTACCCAGCCCGGATGTGTGGGGGAAAGCTGGGCCAACGTTTTGGGGAAACACAGCCTCTGTCTGCCTCCCGGGGTGGAAACTGAACCTGTGCCAGAAGGAGTTGCCGAACCAGCCCGCGCATCTGTACAAATCACCCGCAAAGGCCAGGAACCTGCCGGTCAATATGAATATGATAATCAGGCTGCTTATGTAGTGAATGTCCATTTTACAGCGGAAAACACCCAGCTCGCTGGACAAACCATTCCGTATTTCTACAGTTACCGGGACGGGAACAGCGGCTATCCAAAAAACTTCGGTATCGACGTACCGATCATTAAACTCCAGAATAATGTCTTTGACAGCCAAACTCTGCCTATCCCCCCCCTGGCGCCAGGCGAAAGCATCATCATCCCACTATCGCTCACTCCCCACCAGTACTATATCCCGGAGCACATCCACTCCTTAATGCTCGAGCTCAATTCCCGCAATCTTGAGATAGAGGATGTGGGCGAGATCGGGGGAAACCGAGGGATATTATTTGATTGGGTATGTTTAATCAATGGAGGCCTGATCAAGATCGAAGCGGATGTATCCTGTTTGAGCATGCCTGATGGCTTGATCGGACATACCCAGCCGGATGAAAATTCCCAACTGGTACCCTGCGGCGCCAGCGCGGTGCCGGTCTTTTATCAGGATACCAAAGATGCCTGTTATCCATAATCAATTTGCCCGGCGCTGCTTACAGGAGTTCATCCAATGAGGAAAACTATCCTAATCTTCCTTTCTACGACAGTATTAGCCCTGTTGGTGTCTGCTTGCGGCGCGTCCGGGCCCAGCATATCACCCGGATTGATCTCCTGGATCGACGCCCCCTTGAATGATTCCACCTTGCCTCTGGCGCCCTATCAGATTGTTGCCCACGGGAGCGCCCCAGACACGGTTGAAGCGCTGGAGATCTCCGTCAACGGCGAGATACTGAGCGTTGTTAATAACCCGGATCCGGGAGATCTGCTGTTCACCGTTAAGCTGGGATGGACTCCGCCTTCTGCGGGAGAATACTTGATCCAGGCCAGGTCCCAAAACTCGGGCGGCCAATGGAGCGATCCAGCTCTAGCCCGGGTTGTCGTAAGCGAGGATGATCAGCCGTCGATCGCACTTGAATTCAATCCAACTGAAACTCCAACCCCAGAGCCGATCAGCTGTGATCCGGAAATCAGGGCAACCATGAACACAACCTGCAGAATGGGGCCCTCGACCTATAATGACCCGGCTGTATACCTGCTTGAGGGTGAATCGGCCCCGGTGCTGGGAAGGAACCAGGATTCCAGCTGGTGGGCTGTCCAGCCGGACACCCTGGAACAGGCTTGCTGGGTGTCAGGTACAACTGCCACTTCTGTCTGCATCCCGGAAGATCTGGAAATTCTGGAATCCCCGCCTTATATTACAAGGGTATTTCCCTCGAACCCGGAAATTTATTGGGGGGATAACCCTCAAAAAACCACCACCATCCAGGCCCAGTGCGGCGGAGAAATTCCGGTCACAAACGTCAGATTCATTTATCACCTGGCTGGAAAAGCCCAGTGGTATAACATTTCCATGGTTTTAACTTCGGAGGATGTCTGGCATGTGACCCTGGATGCCCGCAACATCGACGGCTACAGAGATATTGAGTCATCCATTATTGAATATTATATAGAAGCGACCAATCAGGCTGGGTTATTTACAAAGAGCGCTATCCTGAATAACCTCAAACTCAAAAAAATGCCCTGATCAGGTCCCCGAGATGATTACAGAATCCAGCAGACCGGGATCAGCATAGGCGAACCCGGTGAAATAAGTAATGGTTAATTTACCTGGGTGGAATGTGGGGGAGATGAAGTTTAATATCATAGTAAAGCACCTACAGGAGAGTTGAGATGGCCAAGATCTTTGAAAAGTACCTGGACAGCTACGCCGATCTGATCATGAAGGTTGGGTTGAACTATAAAAAAGGACAGCGGATCAGGATCGGTGCTTTACCGGGCAGATCAGCCCGATTCTATACCCCATTGGAAGCGGCTCCCCTGGTCAGGAAACTTACCGAAAGGGCCTACCAGATGGGAGCACCCCTGGTTGAAGTTTTCTGGGGAGATCCAGAACTGGACCTGATCCGCTATCAGAACGCTCCCAGGGGTTCTTTTCAGGAAATTCCAACCTGGTCCGTTGACGAGCTGTATAAAGCCACTGACCGGAAAGATGCCCGGATCTATATTGGGGGTTCAAACCCCTATCTGTTCAAAGGGATTGATTCATCCCTGTTATCCGAAATGCAAAAGATCCGTTCTGAGACATTCCGGGAAGCCAACGAATACCTGGTGGGGCACCCTACCCCCTGGATCATCCTGCTTTATCCCACGACTGGATGGGCACAAGCTGTCTTTCCGGATCTGGCTCCGGAAGACGCAGTGGAAAGGATCTCGGAATACCTGATCAAGTTTTACCGGCTGGACAAAGATGATCCCGTCGCCTATTGGGCAGGTCATTTTTCTTCTCTGATGAAACGCGCTGACAGCCTGACGCAGAACAGCTTTCAATACATCCACCTGAAAAGTCCCGGAACGGATCTGAAGATCCAGCTCCCGGAAGGCCATCAGTGGAAAACCGCAGTCCTGAAAGATCAAGAGGGGCGGGAGAATGCCGTTAACATGCCTTCCGAGGAGGTTTTCACCTTGCCCGACCGGCTGGGAGTGGATGGTTATGTTTCATCGACCAAACCTTTCACGATGGGTGATGGATTTGTGGACGGCCTTTATCTCGAGTTCAAGGATGGCAAGGTCACCAAAGTCAAGGCTGAAACAGGGGAAGAGTTCGTGAAAAAGACCTTGGAAGTAGATCAAGGCTCCTGCCGCCTGGGTGAGCTGGCCCTGGTGCCCAACAGTTCGCCCATCTCCCAGGCCGGGGTGGTCTTTCACAATACCCTGCTGGATGAGAACGCCTCCATTCACATCGCCCTCGGAAGGGGGATTCGGGATTGTCTAAAAGGCGCAGATCAGATGAGCACTGAGGAATTCCTCCAGGCCGGAGGCAACCACAGCACAGTCCATTATGATTTTATGATCGGATCAGCCGAGATCGATGTCGATGGTTATGATCAGGATGGCAAGGCCCACCCCCTGATGAGAAAAGGTGAATGGGCTTTTGAATTGTAATTCGGGTTCGAACAAAGGTTTTTTTATCCTCTTTGGATCTGGCTAAAGATCGGTGTTGGTTCAGATCTGGTCAAGCCTATGATGATCACTATCATCGAAGGCAGAATTGCTGGGACACTTACCTTGAGAGTATTCTTGGCGCCCTCCTGAATTCGAAATTTCAGTCTGAAAAAAGGTCTGCCTTAAGTTAAAACTCCCTCTCCTTAATAGAAAATCGGTCCTTATAAAAAACAGGAACAATATTTTAAGCAAATTATATTGAGAACCTTACTATCCAGAGATAGGTCAAATATTCTCCTTACTAACCAGAAATTAAAATTCTATCCCTAAACAATATATCCCTTCAGCAGCACTGGATAGAACAGAACCAGCATCATTATCAAAACCTGGATCGTTGGATTTATTATTCTAGGGAGGTAAAATTTCAGATGCTTGGGATCATGGCAAGCATATCAACGATATAGCAGTCAGTATTAAAGGAGCTCAACATTGGGTTACGGAGGAAGTGGATGGCGTTCCTATATCAGTTTTGATGAAGAGCGCGACCAACCCCAGATCAGCTGGTTCCTTCTCAAACGGGTTGCGGTCTATATCCGCCCCTATACATCCAAAGCAATCTTATTGATCGTCCTGATCGCAATTTCTTCACTGGTCAATCTGCTCTCCCCTCTGCTCTTTCGCGATCTACTGGATAATGCCCTGCCTAACAAGGATATAACCCGTTTGAACTGGCTGGCCTTGGGGCTCTTCAGCCTGCCCCTGCTTAACGGATTCATCCAGGTCGCCCAGGGATACCTCAATTCAGCTGTAGGTGAAGGAATTATTTGTGATCTCCGCCAGGCGCTCTATACCTATATGCAGCGCATGAGCATGCGCTTCTTCACCCACACAAAAACCGGGGAGATGATGTCGCGCCTCAACAACGACGTCAATGGAGCCCAAAGAGCCGTTACGGGTACCATGATCAACCTGATCACAAACGTCATTTCCCTGCTAAGCACTCTCGTTGTGATGATCTCACTGGAATGGCGATTAACCCTGGCCGCAGTCATCATCATGCCTTTGTTGATCCTGCCTTCACGGCGGATAGGGATCGTCCTGCGCCAGATCACCCGCCAACAGATGCGGCTGCGGGGAGAGATGAGCTCGCTGATGAATGAAACGCTCAATGTCAGCGGCGCCTTGCTAACCAAGATCTTTGGAAGGCGGAAAGATGAGGTACAGCGGTTTTCTGACAAAGCCGTCCAGGTTCGTGATATCAGCATTAGAAGCTCATTGATCGGAAGATGGTTCTTTATGGGCCTGGGACTTGTCGGAGCGATTGGCACAGCGCTGGTTTATTGGCTGGGTGGGCATATGGTTCTAAGGGGAACTTTTACCATCGGTACGATCGTTGCTTTCAGCGCTTACCTAACCCAGCTCTACAGGCCTCTAACAGCTCTATTAAACGCCAGGGTTGAGTTTGCCACCAGCCTGGTAAGTTTTGAGCGCGTCTTCGAGGTCCTTGATATCCCGATAGAACTTGATGATCGACCTGAAGCTCTTGTATTGAATGAATGTCGGGGCCAGGTGAAGTTCGAAAATGTGTCCTTCAGTTATGAGGGTGATCAGGATTCCATGATTGGACTTGAGGATGTGGAACGGTTCAGCAGAAGAGGCACCGGCTTGGCGGTAACCAAAAGTGGAGAATCTTACAGCAGTTCTCCAGGAACAGGTGACCAGGAACAAAAGCCGGTTCTGCAGGATATCAGTTTTGAGATGCGGCCCGGAAAATTGACAGCCCTGGTAGGTCCCAGCGGGGCTGGTAAAACCACCATCACCTATCTGGTTCCCCGGCTATATGATCCCAGCCAGGGCCGGGTCTTGCTGGACGGCCACGATCTGCGGGATCTTCAACTGGCATCCCTGGCTCCCTGGATTGGCATGGTAACTCAGGAAACATATCTATTTCATGACACCATTCGCGCCAATCTGCTTTATGCTAAACCTGACGCAACCCAGGATGAATTGGAACAGGCCTGCCGAACCGCCAATATCTACGACTTTGTCTCCAATCTAGCTG
>Ga0307418_1000064_pt1 | contig 29777 bp, 24 predicted proteins | sample SalMarWE160220MG_2_FD_202160 | JGI IMG/M metagenome (GOLD analysis project Ga0307418, IMG submission 202160) | Salt marsh sediment microbial communities from the Plum Island Ecosystem LTER, Massachusetts, United States - WE1602-20 | ecosystem: Environmental > Aquatic > Marine > Intertidal zone >...
CCGATGCCGGCCAGCCGGCGATCGGAGTGGCGGGATCGGCGGGTCCCTCGAGCTCCCGGCGGCGATGGAGCGCCCCACCGTCGTCGTACCGACCCAGGCTCTTGAGGGTGATGACCGTGCCGTCGGCCGAGGTTCGCAGACGCCCCGCGTAGCCTGCCGCGGCAAGCGCGCCGTCCGCCGTGTCGACGTAGCGGTCGTCGTGGTGGATGGTTTCGATCGGCCCGGCCGCCGTGAATCCGCCGAGGTCGTCGGCGGCCAGCAGGCGCTCGCCGGTTGCGACGTCGGTCATCCGGTACTTCAGCTCGACCTCCATGGGCCCGGCGACCGCCAGGGGTCTGCCCGGGTCGTCATCGGGCGCACCCGACCCGGTCGATTCGGCCATCGGCGTCGTGTCGGTGTCGGTCGTCACGCGCGCGGGTCCAGGGAACCGGCGTTGGCGTGCGGTCGCCGCGGGACGTCGGCCAGGGCCGCGGCCTTCTCCGCGTCGTCCTTGAGCACCGCGAACGTGTCGATCGCTCCTTCAGCCGACTCGATGACCTCGGTGCGGAGCCAGCGCCCATCCCTGTCCAGCTGCCACGAGCGACGATCGTCGGCGAGCATGACCTCGATGATCCGGGCGAGCCGTGCCTGCGACTCGTGATCCTCGACCGGGGTGACGACCTCGACCCGCCGATCGAGGTTGCGCTCCATGAGGTCGGCCGACCCGATGTACCACTCGGCTCGCCCCCCGTTGGTGAACATCCAGATCCGGGAGTGCTCGAGGAACTCACCCACGATCGAGCGCACCCGGATGTGCTCGGACACGCCCTCCACCCCCGGCACGAGGCAGCACGAGCCGCGCACGATGCAGTCGATCGACACACCCGCCCGGGACGCCTCGTAGAGGGCCTCGATCACCTGGCTGTCAACGAGCGAGTTGACCTTGAGCACGATCCGCGCGGCCTGGCCCGCGCGCGCGTTGAGCGTCTCGCGCTCGACCAGCTCCAGGAACCGGGAGCGCAGGGTGAGCGGCGCCACCAGCAGGCGGCGGAAGACCCGCTGGCGCGACAGGCCGGTGAGCGTGTTGAACAGGTCGGTGACGTCGGCCCCCAGCTCCTCGCGACAGGACAGCAGGCCGAGGTCCACGTACAGGCGCGCGGTCCTGGAGTTGTAGTTGCCGGTGCCGATGTGGACGTAGCGGCGCAGACCGCTGCCCTCGCGCCGCACCACCAGCGCGACCTTGGAGTGAGTCTTGAGCCCCACCAGGCCGTAGACGACGTGGGCGCCCGCCTGCTCCAGCCGGCGGGCCCAGACGATGTTGTTCTCCTCGTCGAACCGGGCCTTGATCTCGACCAGCACGACGACCTGCTTGCCCTGCTCGGCCGCCCGGATGAGCGCCTGCACGATGGGCGAATCGCCAGAGGTCCGGTACAGGGTCTGCTTGATCGTGAGGACCTCGGGATCGTCCACGGCCTGGGCGAGGAAGCGCTCGACCGATGCGGTGAACGACTCGTACGGATGGTGGAGGAGGATGTCGCCCGCGCGGATCTGGGCGAACATGTCGATCGGCTCGTCCTCGTCAGGCGGCATCAGCCGCTGGGGGATGACCGGCACGTACGCGGGCGCCTTGAGGTCCGGCCGGTCGAGGTCCACCAGCTGCCAGAGCGCGGTCAGGTCGAGCATGCCGGCGATCTCGAAGCAGTCCTCGTCCCGAACGCCGATGCCCTTGACCAGGATCCGCCGGGTCGTCTCGGGCATCGACCGCTCGACCTCGAGCCGCACCGCCTCCCCGAACCGGCGACGCCGGACCTCCTCCTCGATGGCGAGCACCAGGTCGTCGGCCTCGTCCTCCTCGATCGCGATGTCCGCATCGCGGGTCACCCGGAACAGGTGGGTCTCGACGATCTTCATGCCCTGGAACAGCTCGTCGAGGTTGGCCTCGATGACCTGGTCCAGGAGGACGAACTTGTTCCGCTCGACCGCGAACAGGCGTGGCAGCAGCGGTGGGATCTTGACCCGTGCGAACCGCCGCTCATCGGTGTCGGGATCCAGGAGCCCGACCGCGATCGACAGCGACAGGGTGCTGATGTACGGGAATGGGTGCCCGGGATCGACGGCGAGCGGGGTGAGCACCGGGAAGATCTCGTCATGGAAGCGCCGGCGCAGCGTCTGGTGGTGGTCGGGGACGTCGTCGTAGTCGACGATCTCGACGCCTTCGGCGGCCAGCTCCTCACGGATCGCCGCCCAGATCGCGGCATGCTCGGCGACCAGCTCCCGGACCCGGACCCGGATGGCATCCAGCTGCTGGCCGGCGGTCAGCCCGTCCAGGGAGTGATGTGCCCCGCCCGACTGGTGCTGGCGCCGGAGGCCGGAGACACGGACCTGGAAGAACTCGTCGAGGTTCGAGGCGAAGATGGCCAGGAACTTCACCCGCTCGAGCAGCGGGTTGCGCGCGTCGGCCGCCTCGTGAAGAACACGCGCGTTGAACTCGACCCAGGACAGCTCGCGGTTGAGGAGCGGGTTCCGGTTGTCGCGCGCACCGCGTCGGCGCCCGCGGCCGGCGGCGCGCGGTCCGGATGCGGGGCGTACGGCGGTCATGGTCCTCTCGGTGCTCGGGCCGAGCAGGGCAACACGTCCGCGGGCGTCGCTGGACGCAACACAACCGATCCCGGCCGGGACCGCCGAGGATAGCACGCTGGGGGTCGCGGACCCCACTGCCGGACGGCCCTCGATCGCCGCCCACGATGACCTGCGACGGCCCGCGGACACACGGTGCACGGGGGCCCGAGCCGCCCCTCGATCAGCCCTCGGGCACGTACCGCCGCTCGCCGGTGCGAGGGTCCTGGAACACACGCATCGTGACGCCGGTGGTCGGGTCGACGAACCGCTCCTCGGTCGCGCGGAACCGGCCCTCGGCCGGGTGCGGCTCGCCGCCGCCCGGCCCGTGACCGGCTCCGCTGCGCTCGGCGTCGAGTGACCGGTAGCGCGTTCGCTCGAGGATGACGGCGGTGAGGAGGACCGCGCCCGGAACGAACAGCACCAGGGCCGCGGGCAGGCTGCTATCCGGGCCTGGAATGGAGGCGATCGCGATCCCGCCCAGCAGCATCAGCGCCCCCAGGGTGCCGAGCAGCAAGCGAGCGATCGCGACCCCCACGAAAGCTACTCGACGGTCTGAGGTGCGCTCGCGTCAGGGGCGATCACCACGGCCGTGCCATAGGCCACGATCTCGGACATCGTGCCCGCCAGCTCCGATGAGTCGAAGCGCATCGAGATGACCGCGTTGCCACCCACCAGCGTCGCGTTCTGGACCATTCGGTCGACGGCCTGTCGCCGGGTGTCCTCGAGCAGGCTCGTGTACTCGTGGATCTCGCCGCCGCCGATGGAGCGCAGCCCTGCCAGCAGGTTGCCTCCCAGCCCACGGCTGCGGACGACCACGCCGAACACCTGCCCCTTGGTCTCAGTCACCCGATGGCCCGCCACGAACGGCGTGGTCGCGATGATCATCGATTGCCTCCATGCCAGTGCGGCTGCGCGACGCCTGAGGGGTCGCCGGAGTCCGCGTGATCTTGGTGCCGCTGGGCCCGTTCGCGGGTGCAGTCGGCGCACGGGCATTGCGCGCGCAGCAGCTGGAACGTGTGGAAGCCCGTCGCGTGACCGTCAGCCCAGGTCGGCTGGATGGCGTACGACCCGACGAGGGCCACGTCGACCAGCCGCGTCTGCTCCGGTGTCAGGGTCGGGTTCGTGTCGAGCCACCCGGGCTGCCCGGCCTCTCCCCGACAGTAGGCGCACGGGCACAGCCAACGGAGCGCGACGGTGTCATAGACCGACCGGTGGCCGTCGACCCAATCGAGGGACACGGTTCCAGCCTGGCGGTCGGCGTCGATGCGCACGGGGGTCGTTCGGTTCGAATCCTGCACGCGCCGGATCGTACTCCGGTTTCGACCAGCACCCGATCGTGGATCGGGTGGCCCGCGCAAACCAGGACCTTCACCCAACGATCCGGCAGGACCTTCCCCGAGTGGTCGGTGGGCGTGGGGCCGCTATCCTCGGGACCGGATGAACCGTCACCCTGTGCTGCACGCCCGCGCATGACGCTGGTCGTCGACCACCTGACCAAGCGCTTCGGGTCCGTTCTGGCCCTCGACGACCTGGTGTTCGAGGTCGCCCCGGGTCAGGTGTTCGGGTTCCTCGGTGCCAACGGATCCGGCAAGACCACCACGATGCGGATCGCCCTCGGGGTGCTCGAGCCCGATTCAGGGCGCGTCACCTGGCGGGGAACGGAGAGTCATCGGCTGCCGCGCTCCACGTGGGGATACCTGCCCGAGGAGCGCGGCCTGTATCCCCGGATGCGGGTCCGGGATCAGCTCGTCTTCTTCGCCGGTCTGCAGGGGGTGCCGGCTCACCGTGCGGAGCGGGAAGCGGTGGCCTGGCTGCGACGCTTTCGGGCGGAGGACCTCGCCGAGCGCAAGGCGGAGCAGCTGTCCAAGGGCAACCAGCAGAAGGTTCAGTTCATCGCCGCCGTTCTCCACGATCCCCAGGTGCTGCTGATGGACGAGCCGTTCACGGGCCTCGATCCCGTGAACGTGATGCTTCTCCGGGAGGCATTCCTCGAGCTGCGGGACCGGGGCCGGACCGTCGTGTTCTCGACCCACCAGATGGAGGTCGCGGAGGCGCTGTGCGAGTCGGTGGCGATCATCGACCGGGGGCGGATCGTGGTCGGGGGTCCGCTCCGCGAGGTTCGCCGATCGACCGGGCGGCGGATGGTCGTGATCTCGGTCGCCGACGATCACCGGCTGCCCTGGCTGGCGTCCGTGGCGGGGACCCGGATCATCCGGGCAGGCATGGACCGCTCCTCGGTCGAGCTTGATCCGGGCGTCGAGCCCGAGGCCGTGCTCGCGGCCGCGGTCGCCGCGGGTGCTCGCGTCGTCCATTTCGAGGTCGCCGATCCGACCCTCGAGCAGGTGTTCATCGATCACGTGGGCCATCCGGTGGCCGAGGAGACCCACCTCGCACCGGCGGGCACCCGGGCCGACGCGGCATGAGCGGGATGGGCCCACCGGTTGATCATCCCGGCGGTGCCGGCGACGTCGGTCCAACCGGCGGTGGTGACGGCATCGGCAACGGCGGCCGAACGCACGGCAACGGGGGCATCGGCAACGTCTGGCTGATCGCTCGGCGCGAGTACGTCGAGCGCGTCCGGTCCCGGGCGTTCGTGTTCTCGACCCTGCTGCTCGTCGGGCTCGCGATCGTGGTGGCGCTGATCCCGCTCGGCGTCCGGCTGGTCGATCGGGTGACTGTGACCCGGATCGGGATCGTCGCGCCGGAGGCAGCGCTCGCAGACCGCGCCGTGTCGGTGATGGACGAGTTCCTCAACGCCCAGCTGTCGACGGGCGATGGTGGGAGCAAGTCGTTCGTGTTCGAGCGGATCGACGATCGCGCGGCCGCCGCGGCGGATGTGCGCGAGGGGGTGCTGGCCGGCGCCGTCCTGATCAGCCGCAACAGCGGTGGCGGTCTCGATTTCCAGGTGCTGAGCGCCGGCGCGCTCAGTCCCGACCGCGCACAGCTGCTCCAGATCGGCGCGTTCGGCGTCGGCGTTCTCGACTGGACCGCGTCGCAGCCCGCCAGCACTCGCCCGTTCTCGATCCCCGGCTTCGCAGTCGTCGATGCCGGGGCCGCGAACGGGACCGGCGACGCGGTCCAGGTCGACACCGCGCAATACGCGAGCCGGCGGATCGTCGGCATCGTGTTCGTGGTCCTCTCGTTCCTGACGCTCGTGTTCTACGGCCTGTGGGTGGCGTCGGGCGTCGTGGCCGAGAAGGCGAACCGGGTCATGGAGCTGCTGATCTCCGCGGCCACGGCTCCTCAGCTCGTCGGCGGCAAGATCATCGGCATCGGCCTGGCCGGTCTGACGCAGGTGGGGCTGGTGCTCGCGCCTGCCCTCCTTGCACTGGTCGCGTCGGGCGCGATCGGCAACGCGATCCTGGGCGAGGACCAGGCGCCCGTCGCCTCGCTCGGGGGCCTGTCGCCGGGCCTGCTGGCGGCGTTCTTCGTCTACTTCGTGCTCGGGTTCGCCTTGTACGCGGCGCTGTACGCTGGTGCCGGCTCGCTGCTCAGCCGAGCGGAGGACCTCCAGACGATCGCGCTGCCGCTGTCGATCCCGGCGGTCGCCGGCTACTTCCCTGCCGTCCTCGCCCTGTCCGGCGGTGCCGGCACGATCATCCGGCTCGCCTCGTTCGTGCCGCTCTGGAGCCCGTTCGTGATGATGGCTCGTCTGTCGGTCGGACAGGTGGAGCCGTGGGAGCTGGCCCTGTCCATCGGGCTGCTCCTGGCGACGGTGCCGCTCGTCACGCTGCTCGCAATCCGTGTCTACCGCGCGGGCGTGCTCATGTACGGCCAGCCGCCTACGGCGGGCACGTTCCTCCGCGCCCTTCACGGCTAGGGCCGACGGACGATCCCGGGTCAGCCCTCGGGCTCGTCGTCGAATGGAAGGCGGCGGAACAGCGCGAGGACGGGCGCCGTGCCGGTTCCGGCCGGGTCGCCGTCTGCTTCTACCCCGCCCGGTGACACTGGCGGCGCATCCGTCCCGCCAGGCACCGGTCCGGCCGGGATCGAGCGCCAAAGCGTGCTTCTCACGCCCGGCAGGTAGGGGCTCGACCGGCGGCGCGCCAGGACCCCGCCGATGCCCTGCAGGGTCACCGCGGCATGGAGCGCGCGACCCTCGCCACCGATCGAAGGCACCATGACCACCTCATCTCCCGGCCGCAGCACCCGTCGGAGCGAGGCGCGCCGGCGATCGAGCGGCTGGTTGAGCAACCACCGGCCATCGAGATGGAGCAGGTCGAACACGAGGTAGGCGACGGGCCGGCCCGGCCGCCCGTTGAGACGTGCCCGCAGCGCGTCGTCGTCCGCCCGTCCCTGGGCATCGACCACGACGAGCTCGCCGTCCAGCACGGCCGATCTGGCAGCCACCCGCACCGCCAGCCCGGCGAGCTCCGGCAGCCGCCGGACGAGCTCGTGGCCGGCGGGATCGACCAGCCGTACCTCGCCGCCGCCGGCGCGGTCCGCTGGTCCCACGAAGGCGAGGGCGCGGTGACCGCCCCAGGTCGGCTCGAACAGGAATTCGGGCGAGTCGAACGGATCCTGGCGGGGCGTTGGCCACATGGGCGCCACGTCGCCGGGGCTGGGGAGCGCCGGCTCGAACCGGAGCGAGAGCTGCTCGGCCATGGGCACGCTCGATGGTAGCCCCTCGTGCGACCATAGACTGCTCACAGACCCCGCCAGAGCCACGGCGCCGCTATCGCGCGCCTGGCTCCACCCAGCCCCCTTTCGCGGAGGAGCCCGTGCCTCGACCCGCGCGCCCGGAAGACCTGTACCGGATCCTGGTCCCGTTCGATCCGCGCCTTTCGCCCGACGGGCGAAAGGTCGCGTTCACCGTCAAGGCGACGGCCGTGGGCAACAGCGCCTATCGCCATGCCATCTGGTCGGCCCCGGTCGACGGGTCGGCCCCGGCGCGACAGCTGACCCTCGGCGCGCATACGGATCGGCATCCAAGGTACTCGCCGGACGGGCGCACGCTGGCGTTCCTCTCGGACCGCCGCCTGTATACGGAGGAGGAGCCGGACCGCCCTCGCCGGCCCCGCGACCGGGACGACTTTGACCAGGTCCACCTGCTGCCGCTCGACGGCGGGGAGGCCCGCAGGATCACCGACCTGCCGCGCGGCGTGACCGAGTTCGCCTGGTCGCCCGACGGGCGCACGCTGGCCGTCCTGACGAGCTCGCTGGGGGCAACTCCGGCCCAGGAGGCACGCCGCCGCCGCCGACCCCCGAAGCCGAAGCCGGGTGAGACGCCGCTGTCGGACTACCGATATCTGGATCGTCTCGGCTATCAGCACAACGGGACCGGGTTCGTCGACGACCGGGAGGTGCACCTGTGGCTCGTCGACACCGAGACCGGCAGGGCGCGCCCGCTCGTCGTTGGCCCGTCGGCCGAGACTGCGCCCGCCTGGTCGCCGGACGGGACCCGGATCGTGTTCGCCTCCAACCGCCATCGCGACCCGGACATCGACGCACGCTCCGCCCTGTTCGTCGTGGACGTGGCGAGCGGCGAGGTCACGCCCGTCGCCTCCGGTCCTGACGCGATGTTCGTCACCCCCACCTGGACCGCTGACGGTGGGGCCGTTCTCGCGCTCGGTGACCGCTTCCCGAGGGCCGGGTACCGCTCCGGGATCTGGCGGTTTGCCGCCGACGGCTCCGACTCGGCACCGGGCGCGGGCCACGACCTCCTGGCCGGCAGCGAGCTCAAGCCGGACGCAACCATGAACAGCGACGTGACCCTCGGCGAGGCTGCGCGACTGGTCACCGCCGGTGACGGCCAGACGGTCCTGTTCAGCGCGCCGGTGGACGGCAGTGTCGAGCTGTGGCGGCTGCGGATCGATGGCAGCGGCCGGCCCGAGCGGTTGACGGCGGACCGGCACTACCTGTCGGGTTGGGATGCCGGTGCCGTCGGCGACCGAAAGGTCGCGGTTGCGGTCCGGTCGGCGGGAGCCGACCTGCCCGAGGTCGTCGCCTATGACCTCGGGCAGGGACGCGAGAAGCGGCCGCCGGCCCCTCGCTACCTGACGAGCCTCAACGGTGCCCTGGCGGCCGAGATCCGCTGGGTGGAGCCGCAGGAGCGGCGATGGCAGAGCGACGGGCGCGAGGTCCAGGGCTGGCTCCTGCCGGCGGGGATCGGCCGGCAGCCGCTGGTGCTCGAGATCCACGGGGGTCCCCACACCCTCTACGGCTGGTCGCCGATGCTCGAGTGGCAGATCCTGGCTGGGGCGGGTATGTCCGTCCTCGCGTCGAACCCTCGCGGCTCGGAGGGATACGGGGAGGCGTTCAATCGAGCCAACCTGGGTGACTGGGGCGACGGGCCGATGGCCGACGTGCTGGCCGGCGTGGACCAGGCGATCGACGACGGGATCGCGGATCCCGACCGGCTGGGCGTCACGGGCGGCTCGTACGGCGGCTACCTGACCAACTGGATCATCGGCAGCACCGAGCGGTTCAAGGCCGCGGTCACCTGCCGCTCGGTCGTCGATATGCGCACCCTGTTCCTCACCGGCGACATCTCGGGCGGTGAGTGGGCCTGGGTCGAGTTTGGGCACAAGCCCTGGGAAGACACTGCGTACTTCGACCGGATCTCGCCGCTGTCGCTCGCGGCGAACATCAGGACCCCGCTGCTGATCCAGCACGCGGAGCACGATCTGCGGACGACGATCGCCCAGGCGGAGGCGCTGTTCACGGTCCTTCGCTCGCTGAGGCGGCCGGTGCGCTTCATGCGGGTGCCGCGTGAGAGCCACGAGCTGACGCGCGGCGGGACCCCGTTCCGTCGCGTCGAGAACCTGGTCCAGGTGCGCGACTGGTTCCTGCACTTCGTGGTCCGAGGCGAGCGCAGGCTGCCACCGCCACCCCGCAACCGGGCGGGCCGCTGACCGCCAGATACGTTGTGCGTCGTGCACAAGAATTGCACGCCACGCGTAGCCATGGCCCGCCTCGAGCCGGCACACCGAGCCATGATCTTGGTCCGGGCGCCCAAGAATCGCCGACTTCGCAACCGTCTCGACACCCACAGCCGGCCGATCACCGCGTAGGTTTCGCGCAGCGCCGTCCCCGTGTCGGAGAGGGGCGGGCAAGCCGGAGCGTGCGGAGTGGCCGATCTGATCCTGCCCCTGGCGCTGATCCTGATCGCTGCCGAGGTGGGGGCGGCGCTCGCCCACGTCGCCCGGCTGCCGCGCGTGGTGGGTCAGATCGGAGCCGGACTGATCATCGGCCCCAGCGTGCTGGGTGTGGTGACCGACGACTCGGTGATCAAGTTCATGGCCGAGCTCGGTGCCCTGGCGATCCTCGGGACCGCCGGCCTGGAGACCAACCTCAGCGCGATGCGCAAGGTCGGCCGCGCGGCGCTGCTCGCTGCGGTGGGCGGGGTCGTCCTGCCGTTCGGGATGGGGTACCTCGTCGGACTGGCGTTCGGGCTCGACCAGGTGGCTTCGCTGTTCTGCGGCGCCACCCTGGCGGCCACCAGCGTCGGGATCACGGCGGCGACCCTCCAGGCGCTCGACCTGGTCAACGGCGTCGCCGGGCTCACGATCCTGGGCGCCGCGGTGATCGACGACGTCCTGGGGCTGGTCGTTCTTGCGCTGGTCGTGGCGGACGCCGGCTCGGCGTCGTCGCCGCTGGCCGTGGTGTTGCCCATGACGATCACGATCGTCATCGCGCTGCTCGCTCTCCGCCACCTGCCGGATCACCTCAGCCGGGTGTTCGAACTGCTGCACATCCGGGGCGGCGGCCTCGCCGCCGCGCTCGGTTTCGTGCTGCTGGTCGCGTGGGCGTTCGAGGCCCTCGGGGGCCTGGCGGGGATCACCGGCGCGTACGTCGCGGGGCTGGCCCTTGCCGGCTCGCCGATGGCTGAGCGGCTCAAGGACGGGCTGGTGCGCGCCGGGGAGGCCCTGTGCGTGCCCGTGTTCTTCGTCGCCATCGGCCTGGCCGCGGATCTCCGTGCCGTCCCGCCGGTCCTGCCGCTTGCGCTGGCGCTGCTCGGCGTGGCGGTTCTGGGCAAGGTCGTCGGGAGCGGGATCGGTGCTCGTCTGGGTGGGCTCTCCGGCGCCGACGCCGGCCTCGTGGGCTGGGGGATGGTTGGCCGCGGCGAGGTGGCGCTGGTGGCGGCCACGGTCGGGCTCGAGGGGGGCGCCATCGACACGGGGGTGTATGCCGCGGTGGTGCTGCTGGCCGTGGTGACGACCGTGATCGCGCCGATCGGCGTGACGCTCTGGAGTCGCGGCATCCGTGTCCCGGCCATCTCACCGGCGATGCCGGTGCTGGTGCCGGTCCGGATCCCGTCGCTGGACGGCGAGTGATCGCTCAGGCGTCGACCCGGCCGCGCCGCGCCCCGGGGCGGCGGACGGACTGGCCGGGGGACGGCCCCCACCACAACGAGCCGGCGTCCAGGCCGGTCTGAGATCAGCCCGATGACGGTGACGGGCCGCCGGCTTCGCCGGAGCCGCCATCGTTCCGGCCTCCCCGGCCGGAGCAGCCCAGCCATCGCGATCCAAGTCGAATGGACAGGGAGGAGGGACCATTGAGAAAGCGACGTGTGCTGACTGCCGGTCTGGTGACCGCGGCTCTGATGGGACCGCTGGCCGCGTCGGCCATGGCGGCCGACCCTGACACGAAGACGATCGTCACCGCCATCGACGCCGTCTGGGTGATGCTGGCCGGTGCGCTGGTATTCCTGATGCAGGCGGGCTTCGCGCTCGTCGAGGCCGGCTTCACCCGGGCCAAGAACACGGCCAACATCGCCATGAAGAACTTCATGGACTTCTCGATCGGTGCCCTCGTCTACTGGGCGATCGGGTTCGGGCTCGCCTACGGTGGATCGACCCTGGGCGGCTTCGTCGCCTACGGCGGGATCGGCGACGCCTTCTTCCTGAGCGACACCGGGCAGAGCACGAGCTGGTTCTTCCAGGTGGTGTTCGCGGCTACGGCCGCAACGATCGTTTCCGGCGCGATGGCCGAGCGCACCAAGTTCTCCTCGTACCTGATGTACACGGTGTTCATCTCCGGGTTCATCTACCCGATCGTGTCGCACTGGGCCTGGGGTGGTGGCTTCCTCTCGACGCTGTCCACGCCGTACATCGACTTCGCAGGTTCGGGCGTCGTGCACCTGACCGGTGGTGTGGCGGCTCTCGCCGGCGTGCTCGCTCTCGGCCCGCGGATCGGGAAATACGACGCCAACGGCAAGGCGCAGCCGATCCCCGGCCACTCGCTGCTGCTGGCCACCACGGGCGTGTTCCTGCTGTGGTTCGGCTGGTACGGCTTCAACGGCGGCTCGACCCTGGGAGCGGTGGGCAAGGACTTCTCGTCGGTGATCGTCACCACGACGCTGGCCGCGGCGGCCGGCGGCACGGCCGCGATGTTCACGGCCTGGGCCTACCCCGTGTACGGAAAGCCAGACCCGGGCATGACGCTCAACGGCTGCCTTGCCGGGCTGGTCGGCATCACGGCCGGCTGTGCCAGCGTGGACAACCTGGGCGCGGTGATCATCGGCCTGGTGGCGGGCGTGATCGTCGTGTTCTCGGTGGTGATCATCGACCGGATGCAGATCGACGATCCGGTGGGCGCGATCTCCGTCCACGGTGTCGCCGGCATCTGGGGCGTGCTCGCGGTCGGGCTGCTCGACACCGTCGAAGGGACCGGGCTCCTGGTCGGCGGCGGCGTCGATCAGCTCATCTCCCAGGCCATCGGCGTCGTGTCGATCGTGGTCTGGACGTTCATCACATCCTCGGTCGTGTTCTGGGCAATCAGGCTGACGGTCGGTCTCCGGGTTCATCCGGAGGCCGAGATCGCCGGGCTCGATCGGATCGAGCACGGGGCCGAGGCGTATCCGGAGTTCATGGAGCAGCTCGCGGAGCCGGAGGTCCTCGACCCCGTGGCATAGGGGGGATTCGGCGCGGCGTGGATCGCGCCGCGCCGCATGATCGCGGTGCAGCCCCTGCCATGTCAGGGGCTGCACCGCCGTCCGGGACCGGCCCTCCGCGGGATCCGCGCGGGGACGGTTCGCGTTTGGGGTCCACGGCCGCGCGATGTAGGCTCGCCCCATGATCAGATCCATGGCCCGAAGGCGAGCAACGGCGCTGCCCACCGTGGCCGCCCGGGCGGAAGGGATCGACAGGCCATGCCGTCCGTGATCCCGTTCATCGCCGTCTCCGGGAGCCATCGCCAGGTTGGGCGTGCCGTGGGCGAGGCGACGGCCGACGTCGTGCGCCGGACGGTCGAGCTCGATGCCGAGCTGCCGCCGGGCCGGACGCGGGACGAGCAGCTGGCCCTCGCGCGCCGCTACCGGGATGCAACCCTGCGGGCGACGCCCTGGCTGGTGGACGAGATCGACGGGGCGGCCGAAGGCGCGGGCGTGGACGCGCTGGCCCTGTTCGCCGTCTCGATCGAGGAGATCTGGACGGTGCGGCCATCACAGGCGACCGGGGGCGCGGTGGTGGACGGCCGGTGCACCGACATCGTGGCCGGACCGCCGGCCACCGCCGATGGTCACCTGTGGGTCGCCCACAACAACGACCTGTCACCCGCGTCGGAGGCGTCCATCGTGGCCATCGAATGGCGGGTGCCCGGCGAACCCGTGGTGCTCTCGCTCGGGATCGGGCCGTGGATCAGCGTTGGCTGGAGCTCGGCCGGCCTGTCGCTGACCGGCAACGAGCTGTCGCCCAACGACGAGCGCGTCGGGGTGCCGCGGCTGCTGATGGTCCGCGAGCAGCTGACGGCCCGGACGCTCGACGATGCGGTCGCGATGACCCTGCGTCCTGATCGGGCGTCGTCGTACAACACGGTCCTCGCGCACCGCGACGGGCGGGTCGTCAATGTCGAGGGCTCCGCCACCGACGCCGAGCTCACCGGCCTGTCGCCAGTCGGGACGCTCGCCCACACCAACCACTACGCGTGCGAGCGGATGCTGCGGTTCGAGGGCGATCCGGACTACGCCCGACGGTCCGCCGTGCGGCTGGGACGTGCCGTCCAGCTGCTCGATGGCTCCGCCGGGACCGGCCCTGAGCCCGGCTCGATCACTCCCGACGTCCTTCGATCGTTCCTCGCCGACCACCGTTCCCGGCCCTCGATCTGCCGCCACGAGGATGGTGCGGAGACCACGACCACGGCGTTCTGGTGCCTGGCGGACGTCACAGCCGGCGAGATCGAGTACGGGCGCGGACCGCGCTGCCGGGGTGACGAGGCCACGAGCTACCGGTTCGACTGAAGCGCTCCGTGGTCGGCTGAGGAGGTACCCGTTCGCCGGCTGCCCACCTGCGGCGCCGTTCGTTCCGGCTCCCGATCGAGTTTCCGCCACGTGGTTCAAGCACGACTGCAAGACAGCCGATGCGTGCCTCGGATCGACGCCATCGCGCGCTCTGAAAGCCGGAAGTGGCTAATCGCCGGTGGAACCTCGCTCGATGGGCGCGCTTCAGAGCGATCCGGCCGAATTGCCGGGGTCGAGCAGTCGTGCTCAGACTGACCGACGAGTATCCGCTGGCTCGATGCGTACCACGCCATGCGAGAGCCGGCAACGGCGATATCCAGCGTTGAGCGAGCGACGGCTGAACGTGACAGGCATGCGAGAGATGCGCGGCGAGATCCGCTCGGGCCGGCTCCGATCGAGGTGCTGTCTCGATGGCGTCCGGGTCAGCCGGCGGTGGCCGCGGGCAGCATGGCGTCGAGGCCGGCGACGCGCGTCGCGCCAGGCACCTTGCCCGCCATGAAGTCGAGCACGATCGCCGTCTGACGGATCCGCTCCTCGACGTCGAATGACGAGTGACCGGTCGCATAGGTGTAGATCTGTGGCTCGACGCCGCGCGCCCGAAGGCGATCGACGTAGTTCCAGACCTGCCGGATGGGGCAGCGAGAGTCGTTCTCTCCGGCGAGGATCAGCAGTGGGGCACGGACGGCGTCCACGTACGTGATCGGGTTGCGTTCCACGAACAGCCCGGGCGCCGTCTCGGGAGAGCCGCCGAACAGGGCGCGGTCGAGCGCCTGGAGCATGGGCGCCTCGTCCTCGTAGGCGGCCACGTAGTCCGCGACGGGCACCCCGCCGATGCCGGCGACCCACCGATCGGGGTGCCGGCCAAGGCCCAGCAGGGTCACGTAACCGCCCCAGGACCAGCCGGCCAGCACCGCCCTGGCCGGGTCAGCGAGCCCTCGCGCGATCAGGTCGTCCAGGCCCGCCAGCACATCCTCGAGCTCCAGGAACCCGACGTTGCCGGTGAGCTCGTCGCGCCATGCCTGCCCGAAACCCTCCGAGCCGCGGTAGTTGACCATGGCGACCAGGAACCCGGCGTCGACGTGAGCCAGCACGTCGGGCGCCCAGCGGTCCATGTCGAGGGAGTGCGGCCCGCCGTGGACACGCATCATCACCGGCCACGGACCCTCGCCGTCCGGGCGCACGATGAACCCGTGGACCCGCTGCCTCCTGGGGTTCTCGAACCACCACGTCTCGAACGGCCGGCCGTCCGGGGCCGATGGCCCGTCGGGGACGAGCAGCGGCGCGGACGAGCCGACGGCGAGCAGGCGTGCCGGATGCTCGCCTCGATGAACGCGGTACCAGACGGCGCCGTCGGGCCGGACCGCCGCCGCGGTGATGGAGCCGGTCTCGTGGTCCAGCGGCGTGACCGTCTCCGTGGCGAGGTCGTAGCGGTGCAAGCGGTGGCGACCATCGACGAGCTGGAGCAGCAGCAGCGCCGACGCGTCCGGCCACCAGTCGACGGGCTCGACGGGTCCATCCAGATCGATGGCCAGGTCGACGACCTCGCCGGTCGCGACGTCCCAGGTCGCCGGCCGGCGCTCACCCGTGCGCTCGTGGGTGATGGCCATCCGCTGGTCGCCGGGGATCGGTGAGAACCCGAACCCCGACAGCTCGAGGCCCGGATCGCGGAGCTCGGCGATCATGGAGCCGGTCCCGGCATCGATGGCGCGCAGTGACGCGTGGAGCACGTCCCCGTCCTCCATCACCTCCAGCGCGGCGATGGCGTCGTCGGCCGAGATCGCGCTCCGATCCACGGATCCGGCCAAGCCCCAGCCGCCCGCCAGCCGGACCGGCTCTTGGTGCTCGTGCACGCGATGGGCGGCTCCGCCGTCGTCCGCCGACCAGACCGAGAAGCCTGTCTCGGTGCTCACGGCCGCGATCGCCCGCCTGCGGCCGATCGCAAGCCCCTCGGACCAGCCCCGGGGCAGGCCGTCGATCAGCGGCTCTGCCGGGCGGTCTTTGTCAAATGGCGAGACCACCCAGGCTCCCGTCTCGGCACCGGTCTCGTCCCTGAACCAGATCACGCCGGTCCCATCGCGCGTCGGGCGCCCCTCGAGCACTCCGACGGGGTCGCTGGTCACCTGCCGGCGGCGGCCGGTTGCTCGATCCCAGGCGTGCAGCTGATAGCTGCCGCTCTCGGTTGAGGCAACGACGAGTCGGTCGGGCGCGTCGTGGGCCCAGGACGGGAAGGACAGGATGGGCGCGCGGAAGCGCCGCTCCCATGCGGGCAGATCAGACATGCAGGGCAGGGTACCGCTCGGTGGCCGCCCGCCGCGTGTCGTCCCGCTGACCGGCGTTACAGCGCCGGCCCGGAGCCTCCCGCTGCCTGCGCCCGCAGGAAGCCTCAAGCGGCGGATCGGCGTGCCGCCCGGTTCAGCGGCGGTTGGAACGCGCCACTCGGTCTCCTGTTTCGTCGTTGTCTGATATTTCAGTATTGACTGAATTAATTGACAGAGATACCGTGAAACCGTGAACGAGTCAGAGGCGCGGTTCGTCGAATCGCTCGAGCAGCACCTGGTACGGCGCGGGCTTGCGCCGATGCCATCACGCGTCTGGGCCTGGCTGCTCGTGTGCGAGCCGGCCGAGCAGACAGCCGAGGAGCTGGCGGCCGCGCTGCACGCCAGCCGCGGGGGGATCAGCGGAGCCGTGCGCGATCTCGACCGGCTACGGATCATCCGGCGCACCCGGCGGCGAGGCGAGCGGCGCGAGCGGTTCTTCATCCAGAGCGGGAGCGTCCGACAGCTGATCGCCTCGATGGAGGGCGTGCTGCGTGAAGGTCGCGAGATCGCCGATGAAGGTCTGGCCGCGATCTCGAACCGTCCCGCGGGGGCTCGCTCGAGGCTCCAGGAGTTCCGCGATGTCTACGCCTACTACGAGCAGGAGTGGCCTGCCGTCGTCGGGCGCTACCTCCAGTCTCGCGAGCGCCGGCTGCTGACCGCCGTGCCGCCGCCCGATGCGCCCGATCCGCGGAACGTGGCCCAGGCAGACGCCACCTCCGCCTGACCGCGCATATCCATCCATCGCCGACCGGCGTGCCGAGAGGGATCCCATGTCCACCCCCGTCATCGAGACCGAGCAGCTCACCAAGGCCTATGGGTCGCACCGCGGGATCACCGAGGTCGACCTGACTGTGACCGAGGGCGAGGTGTTCGGGTTCCTGGGGCCCAACGGCGCCGGCAAGACGACCACCATCCGGATCCTGCTCGATCTCATCCGACCCAGCTCGGGCCGGGCCCGGGTGTTCGGGATCGACTCGGCCGCGGACCCTGTTGCGATCCATCGCCGGGTGGGCTATGTGCCCGGCGAGTTCGCCCTCTACGACCGGCTCACCGGTGGCCAGACGCTCGGTTACTTCGGCAACCTGCGCGGCGGCGTCGACCCGGCGTATCAGGCGAGCCTGATCGAGCGCTTCGACCTCGATCCGTCCCGTCGGTTCAAGGAATACAGCAAGGGCAACAAGCAGAAGGTGGGCCTGATCGTGGCCCTCCAGCACCGGCCCGAGCTGCTCATCCTCGACGAGCCCACCTCGGGGCTGGATCCGCTCATCCAACAGACGTTCTTCGAGACCCTTCGCGAGGCCGGGGCCTCGGGTACCACGACCTTCCTCTCCTCCCATATCCTGTCCGAGGTCGAGAAGAGCTGCGACCGGGTGGCGATCATCCGCGATGGACGGATCGCGCAGACGGGCACGGTGGACGCGCTGCGGGACCTCGCCCATCACCAGGTCGAGCTCCGGTTCGCGGGCACGGTGCCCGAGAGCGAGTTCCGCTCGCTGCCGGGGGTGTCCGACCTCGTCGCCGACGATCACGTGCTCCGGATGCGGGTGACCGGCGCGATCACGCCGGTCGTCCGGGCGGCCGCGCGCCACGACCTGGTGGACTTCGTGTCCCGTGAGCCCAGCCTGGAAGAGACATTCCTTGCCCAGTACGGCCGTCAGGCCGTCGATGGGAGCCAACGATGACGGTTCAGGCCGGCACGCCGCGTCCGGCGGCGGCCCTTTCCACCATCCCGCTGCGTCGCCGCCTGTACGGCTTCGGCAGCATCTACGGCAAGACCATCCGCGATTCCCGGCTCGCCTTCATCATCGCTGCCGGGTTGTTCGGCGGCCTGTCGCTCGTGATGGGCGCCGCCATCGGCACCGTGTTCCCGAACCCCGAGGCCCGGGTCGAGATCGACAAGCTGATCGGGAGCATGCCGGCCTCCATGGTCAACCTGTTCGGCAACGCCACGCTGATGGGTCCGAAGCTCGGCACCCTCGGTGGCTACATGACCTGGAAGTACGGTGCGCTGTTCGCGCTCGGCACCGGGCTGTGGTCGATCCTGGCCCTGTCCGGGACCCTCGCCGGCGAGGCCGCCCGGGGGAGCCTCGACATGGTCGCGGCCGCGCCGTTCGGCAAGCGCCGGATCGCGCTCGAGAAGCTGGCCGCGCACCTGACGATGCTGTGGCTCGCGATGGCCATCGTCGCGGTCACGATCGTCGTCAGCTCGAACGCGTACGGGACCGCGGCGCTCGGTGATCCGGTCCCGTTGGCGGGTTCCATCGGGTTCGCGCTGTGGGCCGGCCTGATCGCCATGTGCTTCGGTGGCCTGGCGCTCGCCCTTGCCCCGTTGCTCGGCCGCTCCGGCTCGGCCGCCGTCGCGGGGATCGCCATGGTCGCCCTGTGGGCGGCAAGCGGCCTGGACGTCGGCGGTCCGCTGGTCGATGTCAGCCCGTTCCACTGGACGGTCAACCACATCCCGCTCGTCGGCCTCTACGACTGGCCCGGCCTCGCTGCCGTGGGGATCAGCGCCCTCGTGCTCCTTGCCATCGGCGTCGAGCTGTTCAGCCGCCGCGACCTCGGGGTGACGGCGGGCCTCTCGCTACCGGGTTTGCCGACGGACCTGCTCGGCGTCCGGGGGCCGATCGCCCGCGCGTTCGGTGAGCAGCTGCCGCGGGCGCTCGCGTGGGGCCTTGGCATGGGCCTAATGGGTGCGTTGCTGGCGTCGCTCGTCGGTCCGTTCGCCGACCAGATCGGGCAGGATTCGACGATCACCAAGACGTTCGGGACGGTCTTCCCCGGCTTCGACTTCACCACCGCGGGTGGGTGGCTCCAGCTGTATGTCGCGCTGTTCTACATCGCGGCGGGCTTCGCCGCCACGACGTTCGTCTCGAAGTGGGCGTCGGACGAGACGGAGGGCCGGCTCGAGGAGCTGCTCGCGGTCCCGATGTCACGTGCTCGCTGGGTCATCGCGGGCGGGGTCGCGGCGGTCGCTGCGACCGTGCTGATGACCGTGATCCTCGCGCTCGCGATCGGGCTCGGCGCGTCGGCGGGTGGGGCGGCTGCGGGCGACGCCATCCTCGGCGCGGCGTCCCTCGGCCTGTACGGGGTCGCGATCGTGGGGGTCGGTGTCGCGGTCGGCGGGCTATGGCGGACGTCGCTGGCGGCCGAGATCGCCGCGCTGGTGGTCGTCGCGACCTACCTCATCGACCTCCTCGCGCCACCGCTCGGTCTGCCCGACTGGTTCCATCAGCTCGCCCTGACCGCACATCTCGGCCAGCCGATGGTCGGCCAGTGGGACACGGTCGGGATCGTCGCCTGCGTGGTCATCGCGGTCGGCGGCATTCTCATCGGGACGTGGGGGATGTCGCGGCGCGACATCAGCCGCTGAGCGACATCAGCCGCTGAGCGACACGTCCGGTGTCAGGAGCCCCGGCGCCCCGGTCATCGCCCAGGCCTCCTGGCACGCACGATCGGTGGCGCCGGGCACCGCGGCCTCGACCGACGGCGAGAGCTCCATGCCCGCCGCGATCCGCCCCGGCTGGACCCCGACGATGCTGACCAGCGCCGGCAGCTGACCGGCGAACCGGGCCGTCTCGAGCAGGGTCGCCAGGCCCAGCTCGTGCGCCGAGTCCGGCGGCTGCGGCACGGACCGGGTCGCATTGCCGCGGATCACGGCGACCGAGCCGGGCGGCAACCGTAGATCGACGGCATCGATGAACACGACGCCGCGGGCTTCGGACAGGAGCGGCAGCAGCTCGAGGCCGAGCGTTCCGCCGTCGACGACGCGCGTCCCGGGCGGCAACCCGCGTCCGGCGGCCGGGTCCGCCGAGGCCAGGGCCTGCGCGACCCGAACCCCGACGCCCTCGTCTCCGAGCAGGACGTTGCCGATGCCCAGGACGAGGACGCCGGAACGGGGCGTCACCGCAGCATCTCCTCCAGCTCGATGCCACCGTCGCGCGCCCGGGCGACGTCGCGCCGGGTGGCGAACTTGAAGCCCGAGAAGATGCTCGACATGAGGCCGTTCTTCTCGACGTGGTCGACCAGCAGGGCCGAGTACACGTGGTGGATCATGAACCCGAGGATGAGCCACATCACGAGGTGATGGACGACCCGGACGGTCCCCAGCCCGAACACGCCGGGGACCCAGCCGAACAGCCCGGCCACGATCGGGTTGCCGTGCTGGGCCTCGAGCGCGTACCCGGTCAGCACCTGGACCAGGAACAGCGCGAACACGACCATGTAGGTGGCCGCGGCCAGCGCGTTGTGGCCGAGGATCCCCGGCAGCTCGCGACGGATGAACAGGTACCAGCCCGCCTGGGCCCGGAACTCGTTGAGATGGCGCCGGTTGGTGGGGATGAACGCCCGCCACTGGGCGAACCGGTTGCCCCGGAACAGCCAGTAGGTACGGACGATGCCGGAGGACACGAACACGTAGGCGGTGATCGTGTGCACGAAGCGCACGATCCCCATCGTGGCGCCGGTCTCCGGGAACAGGAACGGGTCGGCGATGTAGCCACCGGTCAGGCTGAGCACGATGACGCACAGCACGGTGAGCCAGTGCGTGAGCCTTACCGGAACCTCCCAGACGTAGACGCGAACGCGCTGCCACGGATGCGTCGCGAGCAGCGGGTGCCCCGGGGGGATGGCGTCGAAGGGGTGGACGTCGGCTTGGGATCCACGGGGATCGGGGGTGGCGACGGTGGCCATGGCGGCGCCCCTAACCGATCTTCACGACGGTCGATGACCGCCGCTCTGGATCGTGGAGGTGGACCGCGCACGCCAGGCACGGGTCGAACGAATGAACGGTGCGCAGGATCTCGAGCGGCTGCTCGGGGTCGGCGATCGGCGTGCCGACGAGCGCCTCCTCCCAGGCCCCACGGTGGCCGGCCGGGTCGCGCGGCGAGCCGTTCCAGGTGCTTGGCACCACCAGCTGGTAGTTCGTGATCTGCTCGTTGTCGATGACGATCCAGTGGCCCAGGGCGCCGCGCGGCGCCTCCACCATCCCGAAGCCCTCGGCGTGGGACGGCCACGAGGCCGGGTCCCAGCGCGTGACGTCTGCCACGGCCAGGTCGCCGCTCTTGAGGTTCGCCTCCAGCTCGGACAGCCAGCCGTCGAGCTTGTCGGCGATCAGGCTGGTCTCGATCGCGCGGGCGGCCACGCGCCCGAGGGTGCTGAACAGGGCCTCCGGACCCACGCTGAGCGTCTCCAGGGCGCCGTCGACCGCCGTCTTCACGTCCTGGTGCCCCGACGCGTAGGCGATGAGCATCCTCGCCAGCGGCCCCACCTCCATCGGCTGGTCGTCGTAGCGCGGAGCCTTGAGCCACGTGTACTTGTCGTGTCCTTCGAGCGTGTCGTAGGGCATCGACGGCCCGGCGTACTTGGGCGAGGTCTCGCCCTGCCAGGGGTGGTGGGGTGTCGCATCGCCGTCGGCGTACGTGTACCAGGCGTGGGCCACGCTCTCGGCGACGCTGGCCTGGTCGACGGGCTGCACCGCCGACAGGTCGCGACCCATCACCCGGCCGCGGGGCAGGTAGAACGTTCGGGGATCCTCGGCGTCGCCCTCGGGGAAGTCACCGTAGGCGAGGTAGTTGCCGATCCCGGCACCGATCCCGGCCCAGCTCTTGTAGTAGCCGGCGATGGCCATCACGTCGGGCAGGTAGACCTCGTCGACGAAGGCCTTGGCCTGCGCGATGAGCTCGGACATCTCGGATAGCCGGCGGAAGGTGAGGGCCGTCGGCGAGTTGGGATCAACGCCCAGCGCCATCCCGCCCACGACGTACGTCTGCGGATGCGGGTTCTTGCCGCCCAGCAACGCCTGGATCCGGATCACGTTGCGCTGCCAGTCGAGCGCCTCGAGGTAGTGGGCCACGGCGAGCAGGTTGACCTCGGGCGGGAGCGCATACGCAGGGTGGCCCCAATACCCGTTGGCGAACGGCCCGAGCTGGCCGGAGTCGACGAAGGTCTTGAGCCGGCTCTGGACACCCGCGAAGTAGACGCGGCTCGACAGGCCGTGGGGGCTGATCGACTGTGCCACGTCGGACGTCTTGGCGGGGTCGGCCGAGAGGGCCGAGACGACATCGACCCAGTCGAGACCGTGCAGATGGTAGAAGTGGATGACGTGGTCCTGGACGTACTGGATGCCGGCGATCAGGTTCCGGATCAGCCGGGCGTTGGTGGGGATCTTGATCTGCAGGGCGTTCTCCACGGCCCGGACCGAGGCCAGGGCGTGGACCGTGGTGCACACGCCGCAGGCGCGCTGGGCGAACACCCAGGCGTCGCGCGGGTCACGGCCCTTGAGGATGAGCTCGATGCCACGGAACATCGTTCCGGCGCTCCAGGCATCGGTCACGCTGCCGTTGGCGAGCTCGGCCTCGATGCGCAGGTGACCCTCGATCCGGGTGATGGGGTCGATCGCGATGCGGGCCATGTCAGGACACCTCCCCGCCGGAGCCGGTGGCCCCAGCGCTCGAACCGCCCAGCCCCGGGCTCGAACCGTCCATTCGTGGTGGGCCCATCGGGCCGCCAGGTTCCGGCGGACCAGCCGTGATGCTGGTTGCCTCCTCCCCGGCCGCGTCGTCCGGGACGACGGCCATGGCCTCAGCGCCATCGGGACCGGTCGGCCCATCGCCACCCCCGCGTGTCTGCCGGGCCCGCACGTAGCTCGCCGCCCCGTGGACCGCGGTGAGCCCGGTCACGACGCCCAGGAACGCCAGACCCACCTGGTCCGCCGTGACGTCCGTGGCGAAGCCGGGCGGGTTGCTGAGGCGGCGGTAGAACGGGCTCATCTGGTCCCAGAAGCGGGGCATCGTGCAGCCGACGCACCCGTGGCCCGCCTTGACCGGCCAGCTCGCCCGATCGTTGAACCGGACGGTCGGGCAGTTGGCGAACGTCTCGGGACCCTTGCAGCCCATCTTGTACAGGCACCAGCCCGCGCGATGGCCTGCATCGCCCCAGGCGAGCACGTACTCGCCGGCATCGAAGTGCGCCCGTCGCTCGCACTGGTCGTGGAGCAGCTGGCCGTAGGCGAAGTACGGGCGCCCGGTGCTGTCGGTGGCAGGGAAGGACCCGAAGGTGAGGTAGTGGACGATGGTCGCCGTCAGGTTCTGGACGTTCATCGGGCAGCCCGGGAGGTTGATCACCGTGGCGTTGGGCACGATGGCAGTCACGCCGGCGGCCCCGGTCGGGCCACCGTTGGCGCCGGGCAGCCCGCCGTCAAAGGCGCAGGTGCCGACCGCGATGGTCGCCAGGGCCTGGCCGCAGACCTCCTCGACGATCGACCGGAAGGAGCGGCCGCCGACCGCGCAGTAGACGCCGTCCTCGGCGATCGGGATCGACCCTTCCACGACGGCGATATAGCCGCCCGGGAACGCCCCGATCGTGTCAGCGCGGCTCTTCTCGGCAGCGGCACCGGCCGGCGCCATGATCGTCTCGTGGTAGTCGACCGAGAGCACGTCGAGCACGATCTCGGCCACCGTGGGGTGGGAGGCGCGCAGGAATCCCTCGGTGTTGCCGGCGCAGTCCTGGCCTTCGAGCCAGATGACCGGCACCCGCTGCGCGCTCGTCAGCGCCTGTGCGATCCTCGGCGCAAAGGACGGGGGCAACGCCAGTGCCGCCGCCATCGCCGAGCAGAACCTCAGAAAGGCGCGTCGCGACACGCGGCGCTCGATGAGCGCGCGCCGCAGCCCGGAACCCTCCGCATCCATGAGCAGTCACTCCCCTGTCGGCTGTTCACGGCACGACGCGGCCGATCGCGGGTGCCGCAATCGATGACGCCGGAGCATGGGTGCGGATACGACCGCGGGTAACCCGACGGCGGGCGGGCGGACGGCGACGCACGCGTCTGGCGGCGGCGTTCGATGACGTCAGCCGCTTCGGTCTTTCAGGGGCCCGGGCGCGAGGTGTTGTTCGTCGCGCGCGCGACGGCGGCCCCGGTTGAACGCGGCATCACGGAGGGCTCGCCCCAACGGGCTTGCTCCAGGCCTGGGAACGCAACTTGACCAAACGGGGCACCGGGGACGTACGCGGCGGCGTGAGCTCCGTGGCGCCCCCCGTCTCGCCCGACGTAGGCACCGTGCGAGACCGCCGCGGTGACGACAAGAGGCATTCGGCACCGCGCCCGCCACCGTTGTGCCCGTGGCGAGCCTGGCGGCATGGGCGACCGCGGCTGGCCACGGTCCGAGCGCACGGCAGTGCTCGGCGAATCCCTCAACCGGTGCAACAATCGAGCATGACCACCACGGACCAAGCGACTCCTCGCCTGACCCTCGGCTACAAGGCCTCGGCCGAGCAGTTCCATCCGCAGCGTCTGCTCGACGTCGCCGTGGCTGCCGAGGCGGCCGGCTTCGACTCGGTCTGGACCAGCGACCACTTCCAGCCCTGGCGCCACACCGGCGGGCACGCCCCCAACGCGCTGGTCTGGCTGGGCGCGGCGACCCAGGCCACCCGCCGGGTCACCCTGGGCACCAGCGTGCTCACCCCATCGTTCCGCTGGAACCCCGCGGTCGTGGCCCAGGCGTTCGCCACCCTGAGCTGCCTGGCTCCGGGGAGGGTGATCCTCGGCGTCGGGACCGGTGAGTCGATGAACGAGGTGCCGGTCGGGATCGACTGGCCCGACCAGAAGGAGCGCTTCGCCCGCCTGCGGGAGGCGGTCACCCTGATCGAGCAGCTGTGGCGCGAGGAGTTCGTCAGCTTCGAGGGCCAGTTCTTCCGCACCCACGATGCGACGATCTACGACCGCCCCGACCGGCCCGTGCCGATCTACATCGCCGCCTCGGGTCCGGCGGCCGCGCGGCTCGCCGGAAGGGTCGCGACCGGGTTCATCTGCACCAGCGGCAAGGGCGAGGCGCTGTACACGGAGACGCTGCTGCCCGCACTCGCCGAGGGCGCGGCCAAGGCCGGCCGCGACGTCACCTCGATGGACAAGATGATCGAGATGAAGGTCAGCTTCGATCCCGACCACGAGCGGGCGATGGAGGACACCAAGGTGTGGGCGGCGCTGGCGCTGCCGGGTGAGACGAAGGCCGGGGTCCACGACCCTCGCGACCTGGAGCGGCTGGCCAAGGAGGCAGAGCCGTATGCGCACACCCGATGGCTCGTGTCGTCCGATCCCGACGAGCACGTGGAGCAGATTGCGCCGTATCTCGGCTACGGGTTCAACCACCTGGTGTTCCACTTCCCGGGCGAGGACCAGGAAGCCGCGATCGCCCGCTACAGTGAGCTCATCCTGCCGCGCCTGCGGGCCCGCTTCGGCTGACACACCAGGTCACTTGCGACCACACCGCCACAGCCAGGCCCCTGTTCGCCGCCGCAGTAAGCCGAGGCCTGCCGCATGCGCCGCATTCGCCTGCTGTTCGTGCTCAACGGTGTGTCGATCGCCGTGTTCGGGCCGTTCGCGTCGGTCATCCTCGCCAGCCGCGGACTCGACCCGGCCATGATCGGGCTGCTGAGCGGCCTGACCGCGGTCGCGTTCGTCGGCTCGATCTCGGTCTGGGGCCATCTGGGTGACGTGGTCCTGGGTCGAGCCCGTGCGTTGCAGGTCGCGATCATCGGGGCGGCCGCAATGCTGGGCGCGTTCATGCTGCCCATCCCCATCCTGATCCTCGCGGTCGCCTATGTCGGATACGCGGCCTTTGGCGGGGCCGTCGGTCCGCTGTCCGACGCACTTGCCGTCAACGCCCTCGACGATCCTGGCCGTCAGTACGGGAAGGTCAGGGCTCACGCGAGCGCCGGGTTCACGGTCGCGATCATCGCGGTGGGCATGATCTACGGCCTGACCGGCTACTGGCTGATGCCCCTGCTGTTCCTGATCTTCGCCCTCGCGATCGCGACCGTCGCTGGCGGACTGCCCGATGTGGGCCGAGCGACGCTGGCCGCGCATCGCCGGGGCGGGGCGATCCGCGAGGTGCTCGCGATCGAGCCCGGGCTCTTGTCGCTGCTGGTCGCGGTCGGGCTGGCGCACATCGGCGTATTCGCCGGGTTCACCTTCCTGTCGCTGCGGATCGTGGAGCTCGGCGGGGGCGCGCCGGAGGTGGCGTTCTCATCGGCCGTCGCGGCCGCGGCGGAGATCGGGGCGATGGTCGTGGCCGGTCGCATGGTCGCGCGCATCGGGCTGCGAGCGGTGTTCGCGACGTCGTCGCTGCTGTACGTCGTCTCGCTGCTGCTGTGGGCCGTGCTCGGATCGCCCGTGGCGATCATCGCGTCTCGGGTCATCTCGGGCGCCGGCTTCTCGGGGCTGTGGATCGCGAGCGTGATGACGGTCCGGACCCTGCTGCCTTCGCACTTCCAGGGCTCGGGACAGGCGCTGATCTCGATGACGACCGCCGGCATCGCCGCATTCCTGGCCGACGCGCTGGGCGGCCTCGTCTACGCCCAGGCAGGGTCCGGGGCGCTGTTCGCGACGTGCGCCGTGCTTTCCGGGCTCGGAGCCGCCGCCGGCTGGCGCACCTTCCCCGGCCGGGGGGCGCCGCGCCCCAACCCTTCCCCGGCGGACTGAGCCCGCGACTCCGGCCTGCCCTAGAATTCAACAACTGGTGAATTTCTGCGCGCCGGCGTCAAGCATTCTTCACCCATCGGAGGTGGCAGGTGAGCCCGGTGGGGACCGCTACCGCGACGCCACCGCCCGGCCTCGTGCCGGCCGTGCGAGCCGTGGATCTGGTGAAGGCGTTCGGCCCGCTGCGGGCCGTCGACGGCGTCGCGTTCGATCTCGCGCCGGGCAGGATCTTCGGCCTGCTGGGACCCAACGGATCGGGCAAGACGACCCTGATCCGGCTGCTCACCGGGATGGCCCACGCAACAGCCGGTCGCGCGGAGGTTCTGGGCGTGGCGATGCCGTCGCGGGCGAACCTGGGCCGGATCGGCTACATGACCCAGAGCGACGGGATCTACCCGGCGCTGACCGTGGCCGAGAACGTTCGCTTCTTCGCGGCCGTCTACGGGGTCGACACCGACGCTGCAACCCGTGACGTGCTGGCGCTGGTGGATCTCTCCGACCGGATGACGTCCGTGGCCGGCACCCTCTCGGGGGGCCAGCGCAGGCGCCTGTCGCTTGCGTGCGCCCTCGTCCACCGGCCACCGATCCTGTTCCTGGACGAGCCGACCGTGGGCATCGACCCGCTGCTGCGCGTTCAGTTCTGGGGCCACTTCCGATCGCTCGCCGCGGACGGCACCACGCTCATCGTGTCCAGCCACGTGATGGACGAGGCCGACCGCTGCGACGAGTTGCTGTTCATGCGGGCGGGCCGGGTCATCGCCCGCGGGACCGGCGCGGACCTGCGTCGAGATGCGGGCACCGACGACCTGGAGCAGGCGTTCCTGTGGTTCGCAGGCGAGACGGAGGCGGCCCGATGAACCCCCGCCGCCTGCGAGCCCTGTTCCTGCGCGTGGTCCAGGAGATCCGCCGCGACCGCCCGTCGCTGGCGCTGTTGTTCATCGCGCCGGTCCTGATGACCGGGCTGCTCACGTTCATCCTCCGCGAGGGCGACACCCCGGCGGTGAGCGCCGCGATCGTCAACGAGGCGGGTCCGCCCGGCAGCGTCATCGCGGGTCCGCTGCGTTCGGCGCTCGAGGCGGCGGACGTCACCGTGACCGAGCCCGAGGAGTCGAGCGCGCGGAAGGCCGTCGAGGACGGCAGCACCTCGGTCGCCATCATCCTGCCCGCGGACCTGTCTACCGGCGGCGCGATCACGGTGCTCACCAACGGGCTCGATCCGACCGGCGAGGCCAGCCAGCTGGGCGTCGTCCAGCAGGCCCTGGTCAACGGCGTCACATCAGCCGTCGGCGGCCGGCTCCCGGCCATCGATCACGAGACGGTGTACGGCGTGCCGAGCAACGATCCGATCGCGCCCTTCGCGCCCGCCATCGTCGGCTTCTTCGCCTACTTCTTCGTGTACATCCTGACCGGCGTCAGCTTCCTGCGCGAGCGGACCGGTGGCACGCTGGAACGCCTGATGGCGACGCCGGTGACCCGGTTCGAGGTGGTCGCCGGCTACACGCTCGGGTTCGGGCTGTTCGCGACCATCCAGGTGGCAATCCTGCTGACCTGGGCGCTGGGCACGCTCCACGTTCCGGCGATCGGGCCGCTGCCCGGGTTCTCGATCGGGCTCGGGGTCGCGGTGGGCGGCAGCCCGCTGCTCGCGTTCCTGGTCGTGCTGCTGCTCGCCGTCGGCGCGGTCAGCCTGGGCATCTTCCTCTCGACGTTCGCCCGGACCGAGCTCCAGATCGTCCAGTTCATTCCGGTCGTGCTGGTGCCCCAGTTCCTGCTGTCAGGGGTCCTGTTCCCGGTGGGCAGCCTGCCGTCGATCCTCCAGCCGCTGGTCGCGATCATGCCCCTCAACTACGCGGTGAACGGGCTGCGCCAGGTGTTCATCCGCGGCGCGGACCTCGGGACCCCGGCGCTCCAGCTCGACCTGGTCGTGCTGGCCGTGGTCGCCGTGCTGTTCGCGGTGGTCGCGTCGTTCACGATCCGCCGCGACGTGGCATGAGCACGCGGGCGCCGCGCGACGCGAGCGTGCACCGGCGTGGTGGGCGCGGTCGGAGGATGGGCCGGCGTCCGAGTGGCTCGGGTGACACGCGGGCCCGGATCCTGGACGCGGCTCGCCAGGCGTTCGGGGAGCACGGGTTCGACGGGGCCACCCTGCGCGACGTGGCGACGCGCGCGAGCGTGGACCCTGCCCTGATCCACCACTACTTCGGATCCAAGCAGCGGCTGTTCGTGGCTGCGATCGAGCTGCCGGTCGACTTCGCGGTAACCGTGCCCGCGCTCGTGGGCGGTCCACCGGATCGTCTGGGGGAGCGCTTCGTTCGGTTCGTCCTGGACTTGTGGGGGCGGCCCGAGGTCCGGCCCCTCGTGCTTGGGCTGCTGCGGTCCGCCGCGACTGATCCGGTGGCCCGTGCGATGCTCCGGCGACTGCTTGAGCAGGGCCCGCTGGTCGCGCTGGCCGGCGCGCTCGACCGGCCGGACGCCCCGCTCCGCGCGTCGCTGGCAGGGTCCCAGCTCGTGGGGCTGATGATGGCCAGGTTCGTGGTGGGGGTGGAGCCGCTGGCCTCGGTCGACCGCGAGACCGTGGAGCGGGCCATGGGGCCGACGATCCAGCACTACCTCACGGGTGACCTCGATTGACGTCGCCGGCCCGTGATCGGTCGCCGGACGCGGCTGCGGCTCGATACCCTGTGCGTCGATGACGACGACCCCGATCGCAGACGCGGCTGCGCTGGCAGGTGACCCGGTGCGGTTGCGGGATGCGCTGATCGCCCGCGACCCGTTGGCGGCCGCCGACCCGTCTGCCATCCGCGTGGTCCAGGCGCCCGGCCGCGTGAACCTCATCGGCGAGCACACCGACTACAACGAGGGGTTCGTGCTCCCGGTCGCGATCGACCTCGGGATCGCGGTCGCGATGGTGCCCACCGCCGATGGCCGGGTCGAGCTGACCCTCGCCGAGACGGGCGAGACCGGAGCGTTCGAGGTGGGGGCGGCGGGCGGGCGACGGGGCAGCTGGCTCGACTACGTGGCGGGCATGGCGTGGGCGCTGGGCGAGGCCGGCACCGGGCCGCGCGGCTTCCGGGGCCTGCTCGCGTCGGACCTTCCCCAGGCGGCCGGGCTGTCCTCGTCTGCGGCGATCGAGGTCGTCTCTGCGTGGGCCCTGTCCGGCGGGGAGCGGCCACCGGTGGACCCGATGCGGCTGGTGCACGTCGTCCAGCGCTCG
>Ga0307418_1000065_pt1 | contig 29638 bp, 27 predicted proteins | sample SalMarWE160220MG_2_FD_202160 | JGI IMG/M metagenome (GOLD analysis project Ga0307418, IMG submission 202160) | Salt marsh sediment microbial communities from the Plum Island Ecosystem LTER, Massachusetts, United States - WE1602-20 | ecosystem: Environmental > Aquatic > Marine > Intertidal zone >...
ACGCACCGGTAGGTTCCATGGTCGGCACTGCCATCGAGAGGTGGGGTGGGAGGCCCGATCCCGGATCCCTTCATAGGAACGATTCAACTCCGGAAGGCATGACGCCTCGGGGCCGCGAGGGGGAGGGCCACGGCCGGCGCACGTGTGGGGATGCCGGAAGCGACTTATTGTTGGCATCGCCGGGTGTCGAGCCTGGAGCCATGAGGGGCGGGTCGCGCAGCCCCTGATCCTCGTGCGGCACGGTGTCAACATCAAACCCATGCAGAGGCGCCATGATCATCGAATCGGTCCTTCTGGCCCTGTTGACCTCGTCACCGGTCTCGGTGGCCCACCTTCGCTCTCCGGATACCCTGAGCTACAGGGAGATCAGCAAGGGCCAGATTGTGATCAGCGCTCCGCAAGGGAAGGTGAACATGGAGACGCTGCATGACGCGCGGATCGCGGTTGCCCGGATCAACGCGGACAGCGCCCGTGCGTGGTATGATGCGTTGGAGATTTCCCTGAAGGGTCCGCAAGGAGACCTGCGGCCCGCCACGGATTCGGCGCTGCACAAGGAGTTCGTGCTGCGCTTCGACCGGCGGAACCATGTTCAGACGCTCCACGCGCCGGACTTCCCCAAGTCGTTCGAGAACGTGACGGACCTCACCCGGCAATTCGATGACTTCTTCATGCCGACCCCGGGAAGGGCGCTGACCCTCGGAGCGACCTGGAGCGACACCACGACGTATGCCGACACGACGAAGGCAGGCGACATCTTCCACGGGACCAGGGCGGGGACGTACAAGGTGGTCCGGGACTCGGTCGTGAGCGGCCGCCGGGTCTGGATCGTCAGCGCGAACGTGGAGCAGAAGCTACGCAACGAAGGCCCGGGCCCCCAGCCGGGCATCACGGCCGTATCCACCCTCGCCGGCTCCGACACGGGAGTGTTCTACATCGACAAGAGCCAGGGCTACATGGTGGGACGGCACCGCACGGGCAACCTGAGTGGTGAGATCCGGTACGAGGGCCTGCCTCAAGCCGTGGTGCTGCCCCAGACCATGACCTACACGAATTCCATCGAGTTCCTCCAAAGGCAGGACTGAGCGGGAGGAGACACTCGAGGGGGGCGGGCAGTCCCCCCCCCTCGGGTATCGAGGTCAGCACGACCAGAGAGGAGGACTCAGCTTCCCCAGCCGTCCGACAGTGTCTTGAGGAAGACCACCAGAGCGGCCTCCTCCTGAGGGGAGAGCCCCAGGTCCCCCAACTCGCTCCGGTTGACGTTCTGCTCGACCTCGGGCGGTGGCCAGCAGGTGACTCCCCATTGTGCGTCGTCGCGTGACACGTCGGGGCCGCACACGCTGAGAACGTCGCGGGTGTTGTAGAAGTGTACGACCTGCTCGAGGCTGCGGAAGACCCCGTTGTGCATGTACGCCTTGGTATCCGGCGTAGGCCTCTTGTCCACGTTACGGAGGGTGGGGACCTTCACCTTTCCCCACTCGTCTTCGTCCTCCAGGAAGCCACCGAGGCCGGGGTCGATGAAGCCCTCGGAGATGAGCGCAGGATTCTCCGGGTTCGCGGGCACCCCCAGGTTGTCGTAGCTGTAGTCGGTGAGCAGGGGGTCACGTCCGTTGACCGAGTGGCATCGCGAGCATTTCCCTTTGCCCTTGAAGAGAGAGAGCCCTTGCTTCTCCACCCTCGTGAGTCGGGCCTGGTGCCTCAGGTAGGCATCGAACTTGGACGTGAAGGCGTTGACTTCCTGGGACGCCTCGTACGACGCGATGGTCAGGCCGATCTGATCATACGCCTGGTCCACGATAGCGCGGCCGGCCGCCGACAGTGAGAGCGCGCCACCAGTACGGCAGGTGCTCGCCGGGTCTGCTCCGAAGTCCACGGTGGAGATGGCGTCGCCCCACACCGACCGGAAGAGGCCGGAGTACGTGCTGACCGAGACGAAATAGACCACACAGGCCTTGTCCGCGAGCGCCTGCTCGCGGGGGTTCAGGAATGGTCCCTGGGCCTGATCCGCTGCCGGGTTCCCGAGGATCTCACCGGTGGCCCTGCCGTCCCAGAAGTTGCCGCCCAGCCAGAGACCGCCGCCTTGCCTGGTCCAGTGCAGGATCGGACTCTGCGTCGCGTAGGCTGCCGAGGGTGGCTTGCGGTTGCCGAAGGCTCCGGTGACGGAGCCCTCGTAGACCGAGCCGTGCGCGTTGATGGCCGGGAGAGGGCCCGTGAAGCCCCATTTGGGGTCATGGCAGGAGGCGCAGGACTGGTTGGCGTTGAGAGAGAGATCGGTATCGAAGAAGATCGCCTTTCCCAGATCGATGGCGTCCGTGGACGCGGAGAGGGCATCGAACGCCGGGGCCAGGGCGTCGACATCCGTGATCCGGGGCTCGTTGCTGCACCCGGCGACCAAGAGGAGCAGGAAGGCCCCCAGGCCGACGCTGGACATTGAGAGAGGGGCGTGGGAAGCCATAGAAACACCTCCTTCCGATGAAGGAACGGCGCCCGAAGCCGGTCGCGGCGGGCCGCGGCGCCGTGAACCGCTGCACCATCGGTGAGTGCACCGACCCGGGCAGGGACCAAGAAGATCGACGCGATTTGAGCCTTGCAGCGGCGCGGCCTACTTCTTCTTCAGCATCTTCACCACGTCGGCCGTGTCCATGACCGGGACGACCTCGATGCTGCCCAGGTCGGACCATGCCCGGGTCCCCTGATACATGATCCGGGGATCGTCCACGTCCAGCAGCCGGAATACGCGTCCCCCGCCGACTGCGGACCACACGCCGAGCTCCTTTGCCCCCTTCGGGATTATGGTCCCCTTCGAGACGACCCTCTTCTGCACCGCGTCACGGTGGTCGGGGTCGTAGGTGAAAATGGTCATGAACAACATGTCGCACCTCCTGTGGTTGTACCGCGAAGTACTTAGGCTGCGGCGCGGTCCCCGCTCGGGCGGGAGTGCCGGACGTGTCGTTCCAGGGGGCAGGCCGAACGCGACGCCGGGGGAGCGGAGACGATCCGCCGCACAGTGCCTCCTGTGCGAGAGGCCGCGTGGGTGGGCTGCGGGCAGGGGGGGGCCTGAATCGTGCGAGCCCGTCGATGGGTCAACATACGGCGGGGGGCCGTGGTAGTCCATGTTCCCGAAGCCGCTCGAACGGCCTCCACCGCAGACGGTCCGGGTACGAGACGACGACGCGAGCGCCTCGCTTGCGCTCGTCCGTGGGGGTAGTCTCGGCAGGCATATCCCAGCGCCGGACTCCGGGCACCACACATGCCGCAACGCGACTACATCCTGCGACTCATCGAGGAGATGGGAGCCATCATGGCTGCCCTGCGGGACCGCATTCTGGGTCGCAAGACCGATCACGCCTCCCTCCAGGACGAGTTGACCGCCCTGTCGGGGCGAGCCGGTTTCGATCTGGCGTTGCTCCGGGGCTTCGACGGGGAGACCCTGCGCATGCTGGTGGCGCCCACGGGTGAGGTCGAGCCGGCCCGCTGCTGGATGATGGCGGAGATCCTCTATCTGGACGGGCTGGAGGCCGACGTGGACGATCGACGGGACGATGCCCGGGCCAGCCTCGACAAGGCGCGCATCCTCTACAGCCTCATCGAGCCCGCCGGCGGCATGCTCGTGGGCATCGTCGAGGCCGCCGCGCGCATCGAGGAGATCGACAGGCGCCTGGCCACGCTGCCCGAGGGCTGAGCACCCTGCGCGTTCACGTGGCTCCCCGCGACGGTGACGTACCGTATTGGCTACATGGGACTGGGACCCTTCGACGGCCTCAGCCCCCAGGCCCGGTCGTGTCCTGAACCTCCATCGCCGGGTGCGGCGGCGTCGGTGACCGCGCGCCGGGCCATGCCTCGTTCTCCAGCGTGATGACCCATCGCCCGCCCTCGCGGACGTAGACCTGGGTCCACGTGAGATGCGGCGCGTCGGTGGCGCTCCCCGCGATGGTCACCACGGCCACGTTCGGGGCCAGCACCTGGGTTTGCACGATATGATGCTTGAACGTGACGTCCGGGTGCTGGGTCCAGAAGGAGCGCGTGATGGTGGAGAACGTCTTCCAGCTCCGCATGGTCTCCGAGACCGTCACGTACAGGAAGTCGTCGCTCTGGCGGTAGTGCGCGAAGATGCGATCGGCGTCGTGGGCGTTCATGTCCGCGAAGAGCGAGTCGACGGTCTGGGTCACCTCGGCCGCGATGGCGGTACGCTGGGCGTCGGTGAGCTCGACGCCGCTCGTGGCGCGACATGCGCCCACCGCCAGACACACGGCCAGGGCGCTCGAGAGCAGGATACGCATGGGTCCTTTCTCGGCAGTGCAGTGCAAGGGGTGACGTAGGGGCTTGCGGGAATTACCTGCGGCGGGTCTTCTCCACAAGCCGAGGGCACCGTGCCCCCCGGGTCGCCCCGGGGGCCACGGTGCCCCGACTCATGTCACCACGAGGAGGTCGAGATCGCGTGCCCGGCGTGCCTTACGGCACGATGCCGGCCAGCGCCTCCATGGTGTTCTGCAGTGCCGTCGTCACGTACGGCGGGTTGTGAACGCCGAGGCTCTTGTCGTCGGTAGCCATCTGCCAGTTGAGGAACGCGGCGACGAGGCTCCCGGAGTAGGTGCCGGCCACGAGCGTTCCGGTGCTGTCCAGCATGCCCGCGGTGGTGAGCAACGCCGCGATGCTGTCCAGCTGGTTCTGCACCTGGCTCTGGATGTGTCCCTCGTTGAAGCCGTCCGGCATGCTCGTGTGGCATCCGGAGGTCAGGCACCCGGAGGTGTTGTCCACCTCGGAGCCATGCTCGGCGTACGTCATGTTGAGCGTGTGACCGCCGGCCTCGTTGCCGTACCCAGCCGCCATGTGGCAGAGCGGGCACCCCACGGTCGAGCTGCCGTGGATGAACGGGACCTCGTTGACGGTCTGGGACCCGGAGAAGACGAAGAGTCCCTTACCACCCAGAATGTCCGCCACGGGGCTGTGGTGCGCCCCGTAGTGCGTGCTCGTGAGGGTGACATCGGGACCGCCGATCGACGGCGTCGGGCTGGGCACGCGGGCCATATGGCAGCTCGCGCACAGATTGCCCTTGCCGAAGTCCACGGTGGTGCCGGCGGGATACAGGATCTGCACCGGATCCTGCGCGCGCAGCGCGTAGTCCGCCCGCGTGTACGTGTCGTGGATGTGGTGGCAGGTGCGGCAGTTCGGCGGCGCCGGGTTGTCTACGGCCGTCCCCGAGCCCCACCCGCCGGCGAGCCGGGCGAGGAAGCCCTGGTGGGTGTGGCAGTCCGCACACGTGCTCCGGTTCCCGTAGGCGTAGTTACCGCCCGTGTAGTGGACCGACCCCTCGTACTGGACCTCGCGCTGGAAGAGCTCCGTGTCACTGACGTGACAGTCGCTGCAGGTCGAGTTGCCGTTGGCGCCGGCCGGTCCGGTGGCGCCGACCTCACCTGCGGGCCCCGTCGGCCCGGTATCTCCGGCCGGACCGGTTGGCCCCATGGGCCCCTCGCATGCCGCCACTACGAACGCGAGGAGCGCTGCGCCACCCCAGAGCGGTATTCGCTTCTTCATGGGCACGACTCCGTTCTCTTTCATTTCACCCCCTCGTGCGACGGGCGGAGCAGGACAGGACTGCACGCAGGCCTGCTGCCGGGTCCCGGGGAGACTGCGTTTGAGGAGGATTGGAGATCTGAGGCACCTCAGGCCCGGCTCACGCCCTCCGTAGTTTCCCGGATGGACGCTGAATACACCATGTGTCGTTGGTACCCATGAAATAGGTACGAAAGTACCTGGGACCCCTGGAAGTGGCTCAGGCAGGCCATTTGTGGCTTTTCGTGCAAGCTCGTGGAGGAGTCGTACACACTCCGAAGAGGACCCGAATGGACGCTCGGTCGCGGCGGAGATTTCCCGACTACCGGGAGAAGAGGGCGCGCCTGACCTTTCCAGGGTTCGGTGCCGGACGTTTCTCCAGCCTGCCGGTCCGCCATGAATCCCACGCTCCCATGTGCCCTCGCGGCGCTTCTGCTCGTGCCCTTCGGGGCTCCGCTCCTCGCCCAGGACCCCATCACCATCAGCGTGGAGCCACGGGCGGGGGCGATGTTCCCGGACACGTACCTGTACGAGAAGTACACGAACTTCAGCGGCGACGGCCCGGTGGAGTGGACCGACGGGTACCTGGGGCGTTCTCTGGTGCTGGGAGTCGGGGTCGAGGTGGGGCGGCGCGGTGGTCCCGTGATGCTCCGGGGCGAGGTGATGCGGTCCCTCGACCAATGGGTGTCGGTGGCCCATTCCATCGTCATGCCCCGCCAGCTCTACACCCCGCCGTACGTGGCGACCACGTGGCTGAACGTCCGGGCCACGGTGACCACGGCCAGCCTGCAGCTCGTGGTTCCAACGCGGCTCACCATGTGGCGCGTGCAGCCGTACGTCGTCGGCGGTGTCGGCGGGAAGCACTACCACTTCGGTGAGCCGACCACCCCAGCCGACACGAGCGCGATCCTCCCCAACGACGGGTTCACCTGGGGGAGCGACGTAGGGGCGGGAGTGACGATCCCCGTGCTCGGCCTGACCCTGGATCTCCAGGCGCGGGAGTCCATCACGCACTACTGGGGCAAGACCGAGACCGACCTCATCGCCTCGGGCGGAGTGCTCTGGCGCGTGCGCGGAGGCGGGGGGAACCGCTGAAGACGGAGGTCCCCGGGCGTCGGCGGCGCGGTCCGTAGGATTTCGGATATCGGCTGGGCCGTTCGTACCTCCGGGGTGGGTACTAAAGTCCCGGTCGAGCGCTTATATTTCTACAGTTGTCAATCCTGCCCGCCGAGCGACCGCCCCCGGCTCGCCGGCGCCCGAGTCCGCATCGCATCGAGGATGCATCATGTTGGATGTCGTCGTGGCGGTTCAGGATACCTTCCCGCGTCTGGGGATTCAGACGGCTCTCGACGAATCGAAGGTGGCGCGCGTGGTGGCGTCGTTGGACGGCCCCGAGCAACTGGATGCCACCCTCGACGAGCACCATCCGGACGTCCTGGTGCTGGACGTGCGCTTCCGACGGGACGATCCCCAGCTGCTCCCGACGCTGGCCCGCCGGTACCCTTCGTGCCGCGTCCTGGTGCTGGTACCTCACACGGCCGAGGAGTGCTCTCTGCGGCATCTCCTGACCGCCGGTGGACGGGCGCACCTCTCTCCGGATGCGGCGAACCGGCTGGACGAGTGCTGCCTCACCTCTCTCAGGGGTCAGGCGAGCGGCTGTCTGCCCCGCGAGGCCAGCGCACCGCAGGTGGTCCAGGCCGTCACCGAGGTGGCCGCGGGCCACGTGGCCGCCGCACCCTGGCTGAACGCCTTCGCCGAGGCGGGGATGGGAGGCGCGGTCCGGCAACCCTCCATCACGGCGCGGGAGCTCGAGGTGATGGCCCTGCTCTCGGAGGGGCTGGGCAACAAGGCCATCGCGCGAAAGCTGGGCATTCGCGAGCAGACGGTGAAGAACCACCTGGCGCGGCTCATGGCGAAGCTCGGCCTCACCAGTCGGGCGCAGATCGGGTTGATGGCCGCCCGCTACCACGTGAGGGTGGCAGCGCCCTGAGGCTCGGGCGGCGTGGAGCCGCTCCGCGGGGAGCCGATCCCAAAGTGGTGGCGCCGGGGCCGGGTATTGAGCATCGTACCGGCAGACTCACCCCGACAGGAGGCTCCTATGGCATCGTCCGGTGGCTCCCGCGGTTCACTGGTGGAGCGGATGATGGGCGCCGCGCTTCTGAGCATCGGCACCTTCGAGGACGTCGAGCACGACGAGAGCGCTACCGGCCAGGCCGCGCTCGTGGTGGTGATGGTGGCCGTCGCCGGCGGGATCGGCGCCTGGCACTACGGCCTCTTCGGAAGCCTGCGGGCGGCGTGCTTCGCGCTGGTGGGGTGGGCGGTGTGGGCGGGCATCACCTATCTGATCGGCACCAAGGTGTTCGAGGGCACCGCCACCTGGGGTGAGCTGCTGCGCACCCTGGGCTTCGCGCAGGCGCCGGGCATCCTCTTTCTCTTCAGATTCATCCCGCTGGTGGGATGGATCATCGGGTTGGTGGTGCCGCTCTGGATGCTGGTGACGGGCTTCATCGCGGTCCGCCAGGCGTTGGACTTCGGCAACGCGAAGACCTTCTTCACGGTCCTCATCGGGTGGATCGTCTACGTGGTGGCCACGGTGATCTTCTTTGGGCGGTGAGATCCCACGTCCCTTGACTTCACGGGCCCGGGCGGCGGAGGTTCAGGGGTTCGGCCGGCCCCGGAAGCCTCCCCGCGCCACGGCGCCACCTTCCGACGGTTCGGCGTGACCCTCCCTTCCTGCCCGGCATACCATGGAGTTCGGCTGGAACCCCGCCACCTGGGTATCCCTTAAGCCCTTCGGCCTGGGTGAGGAGAAGCCTCACCACTACCGCGACATGGCCCGGATCTGGTGGCAGAACCGGGACGAGCTCGAGTTCGGCATGCGCATCCTCCGGGACGGCGTGTGCGACGGATGCGCGCTGGGCACCACGGGGATGCGGGACCACACCCTGGACGGCATCCACCTGTGCACGGTGCGCCTGGAGCTCCTCAGGCTCAACACCATGGGGCCCCTCGATCCCGCCCGCCTGGCCGACGCGAAGCGGCTGGAGGAGATGTCGGGGAACGAGCTCCGGGGCCTGGGTCGACTTCCGTGCCCGCTGGTCCGGCGTCGCGGAGACGCAGGGTTCCACAGGATCTCCTGGACGGAGGCTCTGGACCTGCTGGTGGAGCGCCTGCGACGGACGGATCCCCGGCGTCTGGCCTTCTACCTGACATCCCGCGGCATCACCAACGAGACCTACTACGTCACGCAGAAGGTCGCGCGCTTCCTGGGCACGAATCACGTGGACAACTCGGCACGCATATGCCACGCGCCCAGCACGACGGCGCTCAAGCAGTCGCTGGGGGTCGCGGCGTCCACGTGCTCGTACACGGACTGGATGGGGACGGACCTGCTGGTCTTCATCGGGTCCCACGTGGCCAACAACCAACCCGTGGCCACCAAGTACATGTACCGCGCCAAGGAGCAGGGCACGCGCATCGCCATGGTCAACTCCTTCCGCGAGCCGGCCATGGAGCGGTACTGGATTCCCTCGATCTTCGACTCCGCGCTGTTCGGCACGAAGCTCGCGGACACGTTCGTGCAGGTGCACCAGGGGGGCGACGTCGCCTTCCTGAACGGTGTGCTCAAGCACCTGGTGGCGGAGGGCGCGGTGGAGCGCGGGTTCGTGGAGGAGCACACCACGGGCTTCGAGGCCGTCGAGGAGGCCCTGGCCGAGCAGTCCTGGGAGGACCTGGAGCGCTTCAGCGGCGTCTCGCGGGACGGGATGCGGAGCTTCGCGGAGATGGTGGCTCGCGCCCGCAGCGCGGTCTTCGTGTGGAGCATGGGCATCACGCAGCACCGCTTCGGCGTGGACAACGTGCAGGCAATCCTGAACCTGGCCCTGGCGCGGGGCTTCGTAGGAAGGGAGAAGTGCGGGCTGATGCCCATCCGGGGCCACTCGGGCGTACAGGGGGGCGCGGAGGTGGGCGCGGTGCCCTGGAAGTTCCCGGGAGGCCGCGCCGTGGACGCCGACAGCGCCGCCGAGATGAGCGCCCTGTGGGGCTTCGAGGTCCCGCCCTGGCGGGGCCTGTCCGCCGTAGAGACCATCCATGCGGCCCACCGCGGCGACATCGACGCGCTCTGGGCCATCGGCGGCGACTACCTGGGCACGCTGCCGGACCCCCACTACTCACGCGAGGCGCTGGAGCGGGTGCCCCTGCGGGTGCACCAGGACATCGTCGTCTCTCCGCAGATGCTCGTGGAGCCGGCCGACGTTGTGGTGCTCCTGCCCGCCACCACGCGCTACGAGCAGCCCGGCGGCGGCACCGAGACGTCCACGGAGCGGCGCATCTACTTCAGCCCCGAGATCCCGGGGCGGCGCATCGCGGAGGCCCGCGCCGAGTGGCAGGTCCTGGCGGAGGTCGCCGCGCGGGTCCGCTCCGAGGGCTCGGAGGCCGTCGCGTTCTCCGACGCCCGGGCGGTGCGCGCCGACATCGCCCGGGCGGTTCCGGCGTACGAGGGCATCCAGCACCTCGCCCACAAGGGCGACATGGTGCAGTGGGGGGGACCGCGGCTGTGCACCGGGGGGCGCTTCGGCTTCCCGGACGGGCGTGCCCGCTTCGTGGCGGTACGCCCCCCGGAGCTCGACGTCCCCCAGGGACGCTTCCACCTGAGCACCCGGCGCGGCAAGCAGTTCAACTCCATGATCCAGGCCGCGCGGGACCCGCTCACGGGCGGCTCGCGTGACGACGTCTTCATGGCCGAGGGGGACGCGCGCCGCCTGGGCCTGTCCGACGGCGATCCCGTGACCCTCCGTTCGGAGGTGGGGACCTTCCGGGGCCGCTGCCGCATCGCGCCCATGAAGGAGAGGAACCTCCAGGTCTTCTGGCCGGAGGCGAACCCGCTCATCCGGCGCGACGTGGTGGAGCCCCGGTGCGGCATCCCCGATTTCACCGCCGTGGTCGAGGTGACGGCGGGCCACGCAGAGGAGGAAAAGGAGGAGGGCGCCGCGGAGGCGGCGGACTGAGATGATCGGCCGCCGAGGAGCCGTCCGCCCCGTCCGCATCGCGCGGCACCGGAAGGGAGCCGTGCAGCGCACCCGGGACCAACTCGCGGTGGAGGAGCCGCTGGAGATCCGCGTCTCGCGGGTGCAGGCCGACGGAAGCCGCGTCTCCGACGCTCTGGCCGTCACCATGAGGACTCCCGGCGACGACTTCGAGCTGGTGGCGGGCTTCCTCCACGGCGAGGGGATCGTGGACACGGCCGACGCCCTCCACGAGCTGACGTATTGCCGTGGCGGAGGGACGCAGGAGTACAACGTCGTCGAGGCCCGTCTGGCTCCCGGCGTGCCCTTCGACGCGGACGCCCTCCGCCGGAACGTGTTCACCTCGTCGAGCTGCGGCGTGTGCGGCAAGGCGTCGCTGGAGGCGGTGGAGGCCCGCGGGTGCCGGCCGGTGGAGAGCGACGTCACCGTGGGAACGGAGGTCCTGTCCTCGCTGCCGGAGCTCCTCAGGGAGGGGCAGGGGGTGTTCGCCCGCACCGGAGGGCTCCACGGCGCCGGCCTCTTCACGCCCCGTGGCGAGTCCGCCGTGGTGCGCGAGGACGTGGGACGCCACAACGCGGTGGACAAGGCGGTGGGCCATCTCCTTCTCGGACGCGCGCTCCCCGCCGCGGAGAGGATCCTCGTGGTGAGCGGCCGCGCCTCCTTCGAGATCCTGCAGAAGGCCGTGGCGGCGGGCGTCCCGGTGGTGGTGGCGGTGGGGGCCCCCTCGAGCCTGGCGGTGGACGTCGCCGTCCGCTTTGGGGTGACCCTTGTGGGCTTCGCGCGCGGCGGCGTCTTCAACGTCTACGCCGGTGGGGAGCGGGTCCACTGAGATGGTGTTTCCCCCCGGCGAGCGCCCGGGAGCCCGCCTCCTGGGCGCGGTCCTGGCCGGAGGGGAAGGGCGTCGCTTCGGCGGGCCGAAGGCCGGCGCGCTCGTCGGGGGGCTGCCCATGGTCCGGCGGGCCGTCGAAGCGATGGCCGCCGTGACCGACGACGTCGTGGTCGTGTCCTCCGCCCCGGTGCCGGACGCGGGGGTGCCGGTGGTGGCGGACCGGAGCCCGGGCAAGGGACCGCTCGGAGGGCTCGAGGCGGCCCTCCACGAGGCGGCCGCCAGGGGCCGGAAGGGCGTGCTCCTGCTGGCGTGCGATCTGCCGCTGGTGCGCCCTTCTCTCCTGGAGGCCGTCGCCGGCGCCCTGGGCGGGTCACCCGCGGTGGCGCCACGGAGGGAGGGCGGCGGCATCGAGCCCCTGTGTGCCGCCTACGCGGTGGAGTTGCTGGATGCGGTGGTGCGGCGCCTCTCCTCCTCCGACCTCTCCCTGCACGCGCTCTTCAGGGAAGTGGGGGGTAACGTCCTCGGCGAGGAGCTTCCCGAGGGCGGCCACGACGCGCTTCTGAACGTGAACACTCCGGAGGACCGCCGCACCGCCGAGGTCCGCCTCCGTGAGCGGGAAGGCGGAAAAGGGAGGCAGGAACCGGCCCCGGGAGCGTAGATTTGATGGGCCATGCTCCGGCGCCGGGAACGGCCCTACCTCCTTGGGGCCGGCCGGCGCTCGAGAAGGGGGGGCTCGACGATGACAAGCCTAGGGCCGGGAGGCGCCGCGCCGGCGCCCCAGGTACACCCTGAGTGAGCGCGACCCGTCGGACCCGGGGTGCGCCCCTTCCGGGACGTGGGACCGTGCCGGTGGCCTTCGTGGTGCTGGCGGTGGTGGCGCTCTTCGCCGTGCCCCTCGTGATGGGGCGCCAGGGCGCCGACGCTCAACGCATGGTCACCGAAACCCTCGACCCAGCGAGCCTGCAGGCGACCCGGCTGGCGATGGTCCAGGCCCGGGAGATGTCCTCGTTCCAGGCGTTCATCATGACGGGGGAGCCGGAGTACAAGGAGGCCTACGACCAAGCCCTCGCCCAGGAGAACCAGATCTACGACACGCTGAAACGTCTGGTGGGGGGGCTCGCGCGCAAGGGCGACATGCCCGAGAAGCTGGCCGCCCTCTTCACCGACGCCGAGAGCTGGCATCTCCTCCAGAGCTGGGCCTTCATGTCCGACGCGAACCGCAGGAACGCCCTCGACCAGGTCGACGCGGAGCAGCAGCGGTACAAAGAGATCCAGCAGCGCACCGTGGACCTGGAGGACGCCATACAGAACGAGGTGGACCAGGCCCGCCTGGAGGTCCAGGCCCTCGAGACCCTTCAGGGACGGATCACCCTGGCCCTCGTGCTCCTTGCGCTCCTGGCGATGCTGGCGGTGGCGCGGGTGGGGTGGAACCAGCGCGTCCTCGCCGGGGAGGCCCACGATCGCCGCACGGACGCGGTGCGGGCCCGGCGGGAGATCGACGCCCTCATGGAGGCCACGGGCGACGGCGTCGTCGGCATGGATCTGAAGGGCCGTTGCACGTCCGTGAACCGGGCGGGGTGCGAGCTCCTCGGCTACATGGAGAGCGCGCTCAAGGGTCGCGACTTCCACGAGGTTCTCCACCACCACACCCTCGACGGCGAGGCGCTCAGAAGAGAGGAGTCCCCGGTCCTCGCCGCACTGTCCCGAGGGGAGCGGATACGCTCTCCCGACATGGACGTGCTCTGGCGCCGGGACGGGACGGCGCTCCCCGTACAGTGGTCGCTGCGCCCCCTGGTGGACGGCACGGAGGTCAAGGGCGCCGTGCTCACGTTCGCGGACATGACCGAGATCCGGGAGAAGGAGGAGGCGCTGCGCCGAGCCGTGCGCACGCGTGACGAGGTCGTGTCCATCGTCTCCCACGATCTGCGCAATCCCCTGGGGGTCGTGGGCGCCGCGGCGGACCTGCTCCTGGACCTCCCGCTGGACGAAAGGGAGCGCACCAGGCAGGCGGCCATCATCAAGCGCTCCGCGGAGCGCATGAGCCGGCTCATCGGGGACCTTCTGGACGTGTCGCGCATCGAGGCGGGCGCCCTGGTGGTCCGCACGGCGCACGAGAACGTGGGCGACGTGCTCGAGGAGGCGCGCGCGATCTTCGCATCCCAGGCGGAGAACTACAGCGTCACGCTGGAGGTGCGGGTCGAGCCCGACGTTCCCCCTGTGATGATGGATCGGGACCGGATGCTGCAGGCGCTCTCGAACCTGTTGGAGAACGCGCTGAAGGTGACGCCGGTCCGCGGGCGCATCACGCTGCGGGCGAATGCCTCGGGGGGCGACGGCGCGACCATCTCGGTGTCGGACACGGGTCCGGGCATCCCGGAGGAGGCCATGGACCACCTCTTCGACCGGTTCTGGCAGGCCAGCCGCCAGGACCGCACGGGGGCGGGGCTCGGGCTCGCCATCGTGCGCGGCATCGTCGAGGCCCATCAGGGCACCATGAGTGTCGAATCGCAGCCGGGCCGGGGAGCGGTCTTCCGCATGCATCTTCCCACCGGCGTCGAGCCGGCGGCGGCCGGCGACGGCGACGGCCACGGAGACGGAGAGGGGACCGACGCATGAGAGGGGGCATGATGCGATACCCCCTCGTTCTACCTCGCATCCTGGACCGCGCGGCGGACCTGTTCGGTGACAAGACCGTGGTGACCTGCCACGCCGGGGGAGCCGACACCCTGGGCTGGGACGAGGTACGACGGCGGGCCGGCGCGCTGGCCGCGGCGCTGCCGCGGCTGGGCATCCGTCCGGGAGACCGGGTGGCCACCTTGGCGTGGAACACCCACCGGCATCTGGAGCTGTACTTCGGCGTCCCCGAGGCGGGGGCCGTGCTCCTCACGGCCAACGTGCGGCTGTCGACGGAGCAGTTGGCGCGCATCCTGCGCCACGGCGGTGCGAAGGCGGTCTTCGCGGATCCCGAGCTGGTGCCGACGGTGGACGAGCTCGCGGCGGAGGTGCCCGACCTCCGCCACCGGGTCGTTCTGGCGGACGAGGCGTCGTCGGGGCACCCCGGGTGGACGACGTACGAGGAGCTGATCGCGGACGGGACGGGGAGGGAGGGAGGGGCTCCCGAGCTCGGGGAGGACGATGCCGCGGCACTCTGCTACACGTCGGGTACTACGGGCGAGCCCAAGGGCGTGCTGTACTCTCATCGCGCGCTGGCGCTCCACACCCTGGCCATCTGCCTGCCCGACGGGTTCGGCCTCGGGGAGGCCGACGTGATCCTCCCCGCCGTGCCCATGTTCCACGCCAATGCCTGGGGGCTCGCGCACGCGGCGGCCATGACCGGGGCTACCCTGGTGTTTCCGGGACCGAAGCCCACCGCGTCCCTCCTGGCGGATATCCTCTCGGCCCGGGATGTCACCTTCGCGGCGGCGGTTCCCACGGTGTGGCTGGGCGTCCTGGAGGAGCTCAGGAAGGAGCCGAGACCGCTGGCGCATCGGCTGCGCATCCACGCCGGGGGCGCTCCTTCGCCGCCTGCGCTCATCGAGGCGTACCGGAAGGAGCTGAACGTGGAGGTCCTCACCGGTTGGGGCATGACCGAGCTCACGCCGGTGGGGATGGTCACCCATCCCCGGGGAGACATGGCCGCGTGGGACCCCGAGGCCCTCCTGCCGGTGCGCACCAGCCAGGGGACGCCGCTTCCCTTCGTGGAGGCGCGGGTGGTGGACACGGACGGGATGACGGTGCCCTCCGACGGGTCGACGCCCGGGGAGCTGGAGGTGCGGGGGCCGTGGGTGACCGCCGGGTACTTCAAGGGTGACGACGGTGAGGCCTTCCACGACGGATGGCTCCGCACCGGCGACGTGGCCACCGTGGACGGGCGCGGCTATGTGCGCCTGGTGGACCGGACGCGGGACCTCATTCGGAGCGGCGGCGAGTGGATCTCCAGCGTCCAGTTGGAGCACGCCCTCATGGACCACCCGGACGTGGCGGAGGCGGTTGTGGTGGCCGTGCCCGACGCGAAGTGGCAGGAGCGCCCATGGGCATGCGTGGTGCGCAGGCCCGGGTCCACTCCGGAGCCTTCTGCGCTCCTGGAGCCCCTCGCGGAGCGCTTCCCCCGGTGGTGGGTGCCCGACCGCGTGGTGTTCATGGACGCCATCCCCCGGACCTCGACGGGGAAGTTCGACAAGAGGACGCTCCGCCAGCGCTTCGCGGCGGACGGGGGGGATCCGGCGTAGACCGTCGCCGGAGTCTGCAGGGCTCCTCTCAGAGGGACCGCTTCCAGGCGAGGAGCGCTCCGACCTGGTTCGTGGTGATGCGGCGCACGCCAGCCTCCAGGATGCGCTGCGCGTCGGAGGGATCGTCCACGGTCCAGACCGCGAGATCGATGTCGTCGCCGGAGGCCCGCGCGACGACACCGGGGTCCTCGGCCACGAGGTCGGCGCGCAGGTCGACGAGGGCACGGGGGTCTCCCGCCGCGCGCTGCAGGCTCTCGTCCACCAGCTCGGACCCGTCCACGATGTAGCCGACGTCCAGGTCGGGCTCGTGGCTCCTCATCCGGTCCAGGAGCGTCCAGTTCATGGAGATGAACGTCACCGCGGCTGTCATGCCGAGCCTCCGGACGATGTCCACCATGCGATCGAGGTCCTCGAACTCCCGATAGCCCTTCACCTCGGCGTAGATGCGGCCGATGCGCCCGTTCAACGACGCCAGGGCCTCCTCGAAGGACGGGATGCGCTCGCCGGCGAACTCGGGGGCGAACCACTTGCCGGCATCCAGCGTCTTCAGCTGCTCCAGCGTGCGTCTGCGCACGGGCCCCACGCCGTTCGTCGTGCGGCTGAGCATGCCGTCGTGGAAGACCACGGGCGTGCCGCACGCAGCGGTGTGGAGATCGAACTCCACGGCGTCTGCACCCGCGGCCACCGCGGCCTCGAGGGACGCGAGGGTGTTCTCGGGGGCCCGGCCGCTGTAGCCCCGGTGCGCGATGATCTCGACGGCGTCGTGCACGGAAATCGGGAAGTGGAGTTTCGGGTGAACCCGAAGAATGTCGGCTTCCGCTCCCTCCCGCGCTACCCGGCGGGGCGCTGAGCCGTGTCGGACGCCTCGGATCCGCTGCCGAGGCTCTGCGGCGGGGCGCTCCGGAGGGCGGTGTGGAACTCCGTCGCCTCGACGACCTGTTGCATGCTCGATTCCAGCGACCGGATCTGCTGCTCCAGGAGAGTCATGCGCCGCTCCAGGATGTGCACGCTCTCATCGAGCTCTTTGTGCTCGAAGAAACGGCCGAACGCCTCCACGGTGGGCTTCAGCGCGAATCGGGCGGTGAGCCCGATGACCGGAAACAGCACGATGGAGATGCCCATGACGGTGCCCACCAGGGCCACCAGGTCGACGGGAAGAACGTTCATGGCGAGGGGGTCAGGCCGGTTCGGGTCGGTTCTCGCGGGTGTCGATCCGCCCCGGGGGACCGGCGCTCTTGTGTAGAGGGTTGCGCTGCGCATCATGGTGTGAGCGGAGCACCCGGTGACGCAAGGACGCGGTTCCAACCCCGGGTGCCAGGCTCCCGTCCAACGGTGTGAAGAACGGACGGAAACGGATCCAGGTCCACCGGAAAGGTGGTCGGTGCTTGCACACGCGGAAGCCACGGACGTGCGACAAGCCGCGGGGGGAGACCACGACGCCTTCGCGCGTCTCTACCACGCGCATGTGGGTCGCGTCCACGCGTTGGCCCTGCGCATGACGGGGCCGAGCGTGGCCGAGGACCTCACCCAGGAGGTGTTCATTCGTGCCTGGGAGAAGCTGGCCACGTTCCGAGGGGAAGCGCGCTTCGGGACCTGGCTGCACCGGCTGGCGGTGAACCACATCCTGAGCCGTCGGGAGACCTGGGCGAGGCGTGAGTCCCGCCGGGTCACGGCGGAGGGGATCCTGGACCGGATCGTGACGCCGCGTCGACGGGACGCGGGTCTGGCCCTGGACTTCGAGGGGGCGATAGGCCGCCTCCCCGACGGCGCGCGGCAGGTGTTCGTTCTGTACGACGTGGAGGGATACGGGCACGAGGAGATCGCAGCGGCGATGGGGATCTCGGTTGGGACGTCGAAGTCCCAGCTGCACCGGGCACGGATGCTTCTGCGGGGACATCTGAATCGATGATGAGCGACATGCATAGCCACTGGATGGACCGGCTCTCGGAGTACCGGGACGGCTCGCTGGACGACGAGGAGCGACGCGCGCTCGAGGCGCACCTCTCCGTCTGCCCGGAGTGCGCCACGGCACTCGCCGAGATCGACGAGGTGATCCGGAGAGCCAGGGCCCTGGGCGATGTGCCGCCCGCCCGGGACCTGTGGCCCGATATCGAGGTGGCGTTGAGCGCGCACACGGCGGGGCGGGAGGGGGTCGTGATCCCGCTGCCGACGCAGGATCCCGCCGTGGAGACCAGGCGCGCGGGGGTCTACCTGTCGCGGCGGCAACTCGCGGCCGCGGCCGTGATCGTGGCGTTGATATCCGCCACGGCGACATGGGCCCTGGCACCGCGTCCCACGACACGGAGCGCGCGGATGCCGGCCTCCACCCAGGGGGTGGTGATGCCCGTCTCCTCCAAGGGCGAGGGGCCCCCGACCGCGCTGGCCGACGAGCTGGCCCATCTGGAGGCCACGCTGGCGGCGGCACAGCGGCAGCTGGACCCGAGCACGGTGCGCATCATCCAGAAGAACCTGGATGTCATCAACCGCGCCATCCAGGATTCGCAGCGCGCGCTGGCCACGGATCCGGCCGATCCATTCCTCCGCGAGCATCTGCAGGCGGTGTACCGGCAGAAGGCGGATTACCTGAGAGAGGCGGCGAGAATCGCCGGGTGGGCCGGATGAACGCCCTGATTCTCCTCACGGGCCTGACGCTCGTCCGCGGCGGAAGCGCCCCCGACACCACGGTGACCCTGCAGCGCGGGGACCGCGTGGAGGTGCGCGAGCTCCGGGGCGAGGTGACGGTGGACACGTGGGACCGCGCCACGTTGGAGCTCTCCGGCGCGCGCGACGACGTCCGCAGGGTATCGGTGTCCCGCACGGGGAACAGGGTGCTGGTGGAGGCCACGGGGCGACGGAGTCGGACGGCTGATGTCCGGTTGACCCTGCGCGTCCCCTCCTGGGTCGCCCTGGACCTTCAGGGGCGCGAGCTGGACGTGACGGTCCGTGGCGTGGACGGGGCGGTGTCGGTGCAGAACGTGAGCGGGGACATCCGCGTCGCAGGGACCGGAGGCGATCTCGACCTGTCCAGCGTGGAGGGTGAGATCGACGTGACGGACGCGCATGGCACTGTGCGCGCGCAGTCCCAGGGTGGGGACGTGCGCCTTACCCGTGTGGTGGGCGACGTGGATGCCGGCAGCGGAGACGGTGATGTCCGCCTGGACGGCGTGCAGTCCTCGTCCGTGCGTGCGCAGACCCTGGACGGCGACGTGTACTTCGCCGGCCCCATGGCGAAGGGAGGCACGTACACGTTCTCCGTCCACGACGGCGACGCCACGCTGGTGATCCCCCGGAACACCGGGGCCCGCGTGAAGGTGGCCACGTTCGACGGCGAGTTCTCCTCGGAGTTCCCGGTGACGCTGCAGCACTACACCGGGGAGGGGAGATTCGAGTTCACCCTCGGTGACGGTGGCGCGGAGGCATCCATCGAGGTGTTCGACGGTGAGATCCGGGTTCAGCGGAGCCCGGCGGGAGGTAGGCGGGGGTCGTGAGTGCCTTGATCCAGGAAATGTGGAAGGCCACGGGCTTCCCGGGGCCGATGAGCGAGGAGGTCGCATGAAGAAGGGGATGGGAGTGGGAGCCACCCTCGTGCTGACCGCGGTGCTGGCGTCGGCGGGGAGCGCTCAGGAGACGCAGTCGCTGCGGGGCCGGGATGTGGCCGTCTACGATCTCGCGGGCCATGTGGAGGTCGTCAGGGGAAGCGGCTCGGACGTCGTGGTCAAGATCCAGCGGGGCGGCCATGATGCGTCCAAACTGCGCATAGAGACAGGTGACATCGACGGGCGCTCGACCCTGCGAGTCGTCTACCCGGACGACCGGATCGTGTATCCGGAGATGGGGCGCCACTCCAACACCAGCGTGCGCGTGCGCGACGACGGCACGTTCAGCGACTCCGACCACCGCGGGAGAGGAAGCCGGGTGGAGATCCGCGGCTCCGGCTCGGGTCTGGAGGCCTGGGCGGACCTGGTCGTGCAGGTGCCGGACGGCAAGAGCGTCTCGGTGTACCTGGCCGTCGGCAGCTCGGTTGCCCGAAGCGTCTCCGCGGACCTGCGGCTCACTTCGGGGTCCGGCTCCGTCGAAGCGTCGGGGGTCAAGGGCGCGCTGAACGTGGCCACGGGCTCCGGCTCGGTCACGGTCAGCGGGATCCAGGGCGACGTGCGCGTGGACACGGGCTCCGGCTCGGTGAGCGTCCGGGACGTGTCCGGCGACGACGTGGTCCTGGAGACCGGCTCCGGAGGCGTCCATGGAGGAGGCGTGTCCGCTTCCTCGCTGAAGGTCGACACCGGCTCGGGATCCATCGAGCTCGATGCGGTGAAGTCGCCCGACGTCGGCCTCGACACCGGCAGCGGCTCGGTACAGGTCACCCTGCTCACCGACGTGGACCGCCTGGATGTCGACACCGGATCCGGGAGCGTGACGATCAGGGCTCCACAGAACCTGGGTGCGCAGGTGGAGCTCGAGACGGGCAGCGGGTCCTTCGACCTGGACTTCCCGGTGCAGACGCGGTCCGTGCGGCGTGATTACCTGAGGGGGACCATCGGCGACGGTAAGGGCCGCATCCACATCGATACGGGCTCGGGCAGCATCCGCATCCTGCGGGGCTGACGCTCCCCCATCGGCCCCCGGACCCGGTACGCCGGGTCCGGGGGCGTCGGGTCCGGGGCTCGCCGGGACAGGCACGCACCGGTATGGTGCCTGTCATCGACGTTCTTGCCTCCGGCGGCGGAGTCCCCGTGGACGCTTCCTTTCGCTTTCGTCACCCCGTGCCCGTCCGTTTCAGCGACATCGACGTGGGAGGCCACGCCCACCACGCTCAGTCGCTGGTGTACTTCGAGGAGGCCCGGGCGGCGTACTGGCGCGAGGTCGTCGGGCGGACGGGACTCCGCGACATCGACTACATCATGGCCGAGGCACACGTCCGCTGGCACCAGCGCGTGCTCTGGCCCAGGGATCTCTCCGTCGGCGTGCGGGTGAGCCGCCTGGGCCGGCGGAGCTTCGAGATGGAGTACGAGGTGTGCGACGCCGAGGGCACGCAACTGCAGACCGGCACCTCGATCCAGGTCATGTACGACTACGCGGCCGGCGCCACCAAGCCGATGCCCGAGTCCGTCCGCTCGGCCATCGAGGCCTTCGATGGACCTTTTTCGCACCGGGGCGGTATCCCGGGAACCCGACGCGCCGCCCGCTAATCGTTCCGGTTGACCCTGTCGCCGGGTGATTCATAGATTGCCAGCCCATCCGGGCCTGGGATCCTGAAGCGACAGGATCTCCGGGCCTGGTTGTTGTTCTCAATCGAAGTTCGGCACGGGTCCGGACGGCCGCCACCGGCGGGAATACGCAGGGGAAACCCCCAGGAGACCTTCGTCATGTTCCGACGGCTGAAGCTCATGTTCATGTGCCTCGTGGCGGGTCTGGCCATCGGGCCGGTGCACGCGCTCCAGGCTCAGCAGTCCCAGTCCCAGTCGATGCAACGCTTCCGGGTGCTCATTCCGGACTTCCAGCCGCTCAACGGGGCGAACAAGAAGTTCGGCCAGAAGGCGGCCGAAAAGCTCCGTGACCTCATCAACACCCTGCCGACGCACCAGCCGGTCCCGAAGAAGGAGATGGAGAGGAGCCTGAAGAAGTACAAGATGAAGATGGACCAGCTGGACTGCATCAAGACGCGGCAGCTCGCGGCCCAGATGGGCGCCCAGGTAGCTCTGTGCGCGTCGTACACCCCGGGCGCGGATGGCCAGTACACGGTGAAGGCCTCCTTCTACAACATGGCCACCTCCGAGCCGTTCAACCTCCAGGACGTCTCCGCGCCGGACAAAGGAGAGCAGCAGGCCGCTCAGGGCATCTTCGAGCAGTTCGACCGCTACAACCAGCAGGTCCGCGCCACCGCGTTCTGCGCGCAGTACGCGCAGAGCCAGCAATGGGACGCGGCCCTCGAGAACTGCAACAAGGCGCTGGCTCTCAACCCGAAATCCGCGGCGACGCACTACCAGAAGGCCCAGATCCTCTTCCAGCAGAAGAAGTACGAGGACGCGCTGGCCGAGCTGAAGACGGTGCTCTCCCTCAACCCGGCGCATGACGACGCCCTGAAGCTTGCGGGCTACATCGCGGCGACGCTGGGTCAGAACCAGCAGGCCGAGGCCTACTACACGAAGTACCTGGAGCTGAACCCGGGCAGCGCCGACGTGCGCATGAAGATCGCGTACGATCTGGCCAAGCAGGGCGACCCTGCCGGGGCCATGCAGCTCATCCAGAAGGGGCTGGACGTCGCTCCCGACAACGTGGACCTCCTGGAGCAGTACGGCGGCTTCGCCTTCAGCGCGGGGCTGGCGGTCAACCAGAAGGCGAACATGAACGGCGACGACCCGGGCTCCTCACTCACGCCCGAGGCGGCGGACTACTTCCGCAAGGCCATCGACGCCTACCAGAAGGTCTACTCCATCAAGGGCGAGGCCACCCCGGTCGCGCACCTGAGGAACATCGTCGCCGCCTACGTGCAGCTCAACGAGATGGACAAGGCCATCGACATGGCGCAGAAGGCGCTGAAGACGCACCCGAAGGAGGATGGCCTCTGGTCCATGTACGCGGATGCCCTGCAGCGCGCCGGCAGGGTGGATGACGCCATCGCAGCGCTGGACACCGTGAAGAAGCTCAATCCCGAGTTCCCGAACGTGGACCTTCGGCAGGGCAAGTGGCTCATCGATGCCGGACGCGTCGACGACGCGGTGAAGGTGCTGTCCACGGTCGCCCAGGGCGACTCCGCACAGGCCCGCACCGCCGCCCAGCTCATCTTCGGGGACGCGTACACCAAGGGCGTCAGCAAGAAGAACTGGAGCTATGCCATCACCGAGCTCACCGCGGCGGCGCGCCTCCCGAACCTCGACGCGGGCATGACGCACCAGCTCAACTTCTGGCACGGGTGGAGCCTCTTCCAGACGGGTATGGAGGAGCAGAAGCCCGGTACCGTCGCTTCGGCCAAGGCGTCGCTTCCCAAGTTCGAAGAGGCTCTCAAGCTCTTCCAGAACGTCGGCGACTATCCCAGGACGGCGGCGAAGCTCGATCCCAAGAAGCTCCTGGACAACACGAACACCTACATCGACATCCAGAAGGCCATCATCAAGCGCGGCAGTCGCGGCGGCTGATTCGCTGCCGCGCCAGGCCCGCCGGGCCGGCCACCCCGAGAGCGCCGCAGAGCTTCCGAGCTCCGCGGCGCTCTCTTCTTTCCGTCCCACTCCTCCCCACCCCCCCCGCGCATCGCGCGTAGCGGCGGCCACGGGGCAGGGTAGGGAATTCCTGCGGAATCCGAACGAAACCCGAAAGTTGGGAAACAAGCGTTTATGCCCACGCGGTGCGGGTTTTCGCGCGCCGGGCATACCCGCGTTGGCGGGAGCGAATTCCCGAAAAAAGGACTCTTGACGCCCGTGCCCACCAGGGTGTATCATGGCACCACGGTTCCCCACTTCTACCCACTCCGTACCACCCACCGCATGGGTCCGAACTTCATCGGCCAGTACGAGCATCAGATGGACGAGAAGGGGCGCGTGAGCCTCCCTTCGGCCTTCCGCAAGGAAGCCGAGGGAGATCGCTTCGTCCTCCTTCAGTGGGAGAAGCCGTACCTCACGCTCTTCCCCATCTCCAAGTGGGAAGAGGTGCAGCAGCGCCTCCTGGAGTACCGCAGGACCGACCCCGAGGGCTGGAACCACGTCCGAGCCGTCGTGTCCGGCGCCGTTGAGGTCTCGTCGGACAAGCAGGGGCGCATCCTGGTGCCCGCTTCGCTGCAGCAGGCAGCCGACCTGTCCGGGCCGGTCCTCCTGGTGGGCAACATCGATCGTGTGGAGCTTTGGCGGCCCGAGACCTATCGGAGGGTCAAGGAGTCGGCCGGGGATCTCTCCCAATACGCCCACAGGCTCTTCTCATGAGCCGCCCCCGGCACGGCTCGCGCCCCCGTCGGCCGCGGCGGCCGGAGACCGGGAGCCGGTCGGACGCGGCCTACCACGAGCCCGTCCTCGCCGAGGTGGTCCTCGAGGTTCTGGCCCCGGAGGACGAGGGGCTCTTCCTGGACGGAACGGTGGGGGGCGGTGGGCATACCCGCCGCCTGCTGGAAGCCTGCTCCGGGTGCCGCGTGGTCGCGGTGGACCGTGATCCCGAGGCTCTCGAGGCCGCCAGCCGCGCCCTGGGTGCTCTCGGAGCCCGCGTGCGCTTCCTGCACTGCTCCTTCGCCGACGCCGCGGCCGACGAGGCCGTCCGTGACGAGGGGCTGGACGGCGCGCTGCTGGACCTGGGGGTGAGCTCGCATCAGCTCGACGACGACGCGCGGGGCTTCGCGTTCCGCCGTGGCGTGGCGCTGGACATGCGCATGGACACCACCGGCGAGGTGGACGCCGTGCGCTTCCTCGGCGAGGCCAACGAGGCGCGGCTGGCGGAGGTGTTCCGCAAGCTCGGAGAGGAGCCAAGGTCCCGCCGGTTGGCGAGTGAGATCGTCAAGCGCCGGGCCACCGAGCCCCTGCGTACCAGCGACGATCTGGTGGCCGCTCTCTCGGTGGTGCTCGGCCGGGCGCCCTCCGCCCGGGACAAGGCTCGGATCTTCCAGGCCGTGCGCATCGCCGTGAACGAGGAGCTGGAGACCCTCGAGCGCGGGCTTCCGGCGATCCGGGACGTGATGAAGGACGGAGGAGTGCTCGTCGTGATCGCCTATCACTCCCTGGAGGACCGGCTGGTGAAGAACGCCTTCCGGGAGTGGAGCCGTGCGTGCATATGCCCGCCGGAGCTTCCCGTGTGCGTCTGCAGGGGACGCCCCCTGGGGGAGACCCTGACCCACCGTCCGGTGCGTCCCGACGAGGATGAGGTGTCCCACAATCCCCGGGCGCGGAGCGCTCGCCTGCGCGCCTGGCGGAAGGCCGCCTGATGCGCTCCCACTTCCTCCTCCGCGCCGCCTTCGGGGCCGTCGTTCTCCTGGGCTCCCTCGCCCTGGTTCCGTGGCGGCAGAGCCGCGCCCTGGAGGTGCAGACGCGGCTGACGCGGCTGCGGAACCAGGTCGCCGTAGCCGTCTCGGAGCGTGCCGACCTCGAGCGGCACATCCAGTTCCTCGAGAGCCGCGCACGCGTCGTGCCCGCCGCACGCGAGCGGCTGGGCATGCACACCCCCGTGGGCGACGAGCTGGTCATCCTACCCGGGGACGCGGAGCCATGAGAGGCCAGACCCCCTCCAATCGGCCGGGCGCGTTGCGTCGGCGCCTGCTCCTCGCCGGCTGGCTGGCCGGGGCGCTCGTCGTGTGCGTACGCGCCGGGGAGGTCCAGCTCGTGGAGGGAGCGGACTGGCGCGCCGTCGCGGAGAGTCAGCACACCGCCGACAAGACCATCGCCGCCGCCCGGGGGAGCATCCTGGACCGTGACGGCACCCCCATGGCGGTGTCCAGGGAGTCGTATCAGGTGGGCATCGCGCCGCGGGAGCTGGCCGCCCGCACGGCGGACGTGGCGCTGCTCTCCAAGAGCCTGGGTGTGTCCAGGCGGACCGCGCTGCGACTCACTTCCCCCGCGCGCAAGTGGAGCGTCGTGCCGGGTCGCTATCCACCCTCGGTGCGTGACTCCCTGGCGGATGTCCGCGGCATCTACCTGGAGCGCGACATGGAGCGCTTCAACCCCCATGGCGACCTCGCCCGAGGCATCATCGGGGTGGTGACCGACGGCGTTGGGCGCGGCGGCATCGAGCAGGCCTACGACGACCTGCTGCGGGGCAGTCCGGGGCGCGAGGTGGTGGGGCGGGACAACGTGGGCTCACCCATCCCCGGGGACACGTACGTCGTCCAGGAGCCCATCACCGGCGGCCAGGTCACGCTGACCCTGGACCTCGACCTCCAGGAGATCGCCCGGCAGGCCCTTCAGGATGCCGTGGACAAGAGCCGGGCGCGCGGCGGCGACGTGCTGGTCACGGACCCGCACACCGGCGAGGTGCTGGCCGCGGTGTCCATCATGGACGGGCACACCACGGGCCTCGGCACCATCAACACCCCGTACGAGCCAGGATCGATCCTCAAGCCGTTCACGGTGGCCGCGGAGCTCACGTATCACACGGAGGCCCTCACGGACACGGTGGACGTGGGCGACGGCACGTGGACCGTGGCGGGCCGCACGCTCAGCGACGCCGAGCACGACAGCGGACGCATGACGGTGGCGGACGCCCTGCGTATCTCGTCGAACGTGGGCATCGCGAAGTCGGCCCAGGGGCTCACGCCGGGGGAGCAGTACGAGAACCTCCGGGACTTCGGCTTCGGCACCCCTACGGGGATCGAGATCCCCGGTGAGGCGTCGGGAGTCCTGCGGACCCCGGACGCGTGGACCGCGCAGTCGCCGGCATCCCTGGCCATCGGCTACGAGGTCTCGGTGACGCCCCTCCAGATGGCCATGGCGTACGGCGCCCTGGCCAACGGCGGGCTGCTCATGGAGCCCCATCTGGTGAAGGAGGTGCGGGACGCGACGGGCAAAGTCGTCGAGCGCTTCCATCCGCGGGTGGTCCGTCGCGTGGTGAGCGAATCCGTCGCGTACGCGGTGAGCCGCGTGCTCGTGGATGTGGTCCAGGACGGTACGGGCACCAAGGCGCAGCTCGGCACCTTCACGATGGCCGGCAAGACCGGCACCAGCCGCGCCTACTCCCCGGACGGTGGCTACGAGGGAGGGCACAACGCGTCCTTCGTCGGCTTCTTTCCCGCGAAGGACCCGCAGCTCGTGGTGTTCGTGCGTCTCGAGCGCCCGCAGGGGGACTACTACGGCGGCGCCGTCGCCGCCCCGGTGACGCGCGCCACCATGGAAGCGGTGCTGGCCGCGCGGCGCACGCCCCTCGATCGCGCGGAGCTCCTGCGCTCCATGAAGGCTCAGCCGTCGCGCGATCCGGCCGTCGTGCAGTTCGCGGCCCGCACCGTCGACGAGCCTACGACGGCGCCGACGGTGACGGCTCCGGACGACGGCGGGGCCCCGGAAGCGGATGACGACACACCCTCCCGGCTTCCGCTTCCGGCGGTGGCCGGCCTCCCGTTGCGTGTGGCCGCACGCAGGTTGCACGGCCTCGGCCTCGAGGTCTGGGAGAGAGGGGAAGGGGTGATCGTCGGCACGGTGCCGGGCGCCGGTACCTACGTGACTCCGGGCGATACGGTTCGCCTCAGGGTCCGGGAGCGACCGAATGACTGAACGCTCCCTGTCCCTCGCCTCCGTGGGCGAAGTCCTCCGGTCGGCCGGCCTCCTCCGAGACGCGTGCGGCCCGGAGGACGTCGTCGTTATGGGCGCATGCCAGGACAGCCGAGTCGCCCGTCCCGGGGACCTCTTTCTGGCCTGGCGCGGGACCGACGCGGACGCGCACGACTTCGTCGCCGACGCCGTGGCCGCGGGTGCCGTGGCCGCGGTGGTGGAGCGTCCGGTGGACGTCCCCGTCCCTCAGCTCATCGTCACCGACGGTCGCCGTGCCGCGGCCCTCGCCGCGGACGCAGTCGCGGGCTCTCCCTGGCACGCGCTCTTCACCGTGGCGGTGACGGGAACGAACGGAAAGACGACGACATCGCTTCTGGCCCGGCACCTCCTCGCCCGTCGGTCCGCCGCCGTGGCCGTCGGCACGCTGGGTGTCGTTGACGCCGGCGGCGTCCGGCCGGGAAGCGAAGGGCTCACCACGCCCGGGCCCGTCCGGGTGGCCACGTGGCTGGCGGAGCTTGCCGACGAGGGAGTGGGCTCGGTCGTGATGGAGGCCTCGTCCCACGCCCTGGAGCAGCGCCGCCTCGACGGCGTGCGCTTCGACGTGGCCGTGTTCACGAACCTCACCCAGGATCACCTGGACTACCACACCGATCTCGGCGGGTACTTCGCCGCGAAGGCGCGCCTGGTGGAGCTGGTGGCCGCCGCCGGCACGCTGGTGGTGAACCAGGGCGACAGGGCGTGGGAGGCCCTGGTGCCGGACGGCCGTCGCGTGCGCACGTTCGCGGTGGACGCCGACGCCGACGTCCGCGCGGAGGCGATCACGCTGGGCCCGGGGGGCTCGACCTTCACCCTGGTGGCCGGCGGCGCCCGCGCCGAGGTCGAGCTTCCGCTCCCGGGCCGCTACAACGTGGAGAACGCGCTCGCCGCCGCGTCGGTGGCGCTGGTGGCGGGGTTGGAGCTCGCCCAGGTGGCCGCGGATCTCGGCGACGCCCCCCAGGTGAGGGGGCGTCTCGAGGCGGTGCTCCACCGCCCGTTCACGGTCCTCATCGACTTCGCGCACACCCCCCACGCGCTGGAGGGTGCGCTGGGTGCCGTGAAGCCCCTCACCGCGGGGCGGCTCATTGTCGTGTTCGGGGCCGGGGGGGACCGGGACCGCGGGAAGCGGCGGCCCATGGCCGAGGCGGTGCGCCGCTACGCGGACGTCATCGTGCTCACCTCGGACAACCCGCGCACGGAGGATCCCGAGCGCATCCTCGACGACCTCGCGACGGGGTTGGAGGGGATCCGCTTCACACGCATCGCCGACCGGCGCGCCGCCATCCGCCACGCGCTGGAGACGGCCCGGGACGGAGACACCGTCGTCCTGGCCGGCAAGGGACACGAGACGTACCAGGTGCTGGGAAGCGACAAGCTTCCCTTCGACGAGCGCGTGGTCGTCCGCGAGTGCCTGGCGGAGCTGGGGGTCGCATGAGCGTCTTCACCTGGACCGACGCCGGCGTGCGCACCGCCCTGGGACTGCGCGTGGACCTCGCCCGGGACGGGGTGGAGTACGAGGGCGTGTCCACCGACTCCCGCACCATCCGCAAGGGTGATCTCTACGTCGCGCTGGTGGGTGATCGCTTCGACGGCCACGACTTCGTGGCCGAGGCCTTCGCGTCCGGGGCCCGTGCTGCCGTGGTGTCCCGGGCCGTGCCGGGCGACACCGGGGGCCGCCTGTATCCCGTGGGGGATACGCTGCTCGCCCTCGGGGCGCTGGCGCGCTATCGGCGCGATTACCTCGCGGCTCCCGTGGTCGGCATCACCGGATCCGCAGGGAAGACCACCACCAAGGATCTCACCCGAGCCGCCCTGGCCGGTGCGCGCCGCGTGCATGCCACCGCCGGCAACCTGAACAATCGGGTCGGCATGCCGCTCACCCTGCTGGCGGCGCCAGACGACGCGGAGGCGGTGGTGCTGGAGATGGGCACGAACGAGCCCGGCGAGATCGCCGCTCTGGCCGCGGTGGCGCGCCCGGACGTGGGGGTCGTCACCACGGTGGGGGAGGCGCACCTCGAGCAGCTCGGATCCCTGGAGGGCGTGCTCGAGGAGAAGCTCGATCTGCTGCGCGGACTCGCACAGGGGGGTCGCTGCGTGGTCGGCGACGAGCCGGATGTCCTGGTGCGCAAGGCGCGCTCGTTGTGCGGGCACGTGCGCGTGGCGGGGTGGAGCGAGCGCGCGGACGAGGACCTGCGTCCCGACACGGTGGAGGTCGATCACTGGGGCAACCACACGTTCCGCTGGCGGGGCCGGACGGTGGCTCTTTCGCTTCCGGGGCGCCACGCCGTGACCAACGCGCTCCTCGCGCTGGCGGTGAGCGATCTGCTGGGGATCGCGCCCCGAGCCGCCGTCGCCGGCCTGTCGGGCGTCACCAGCGGCCCCCTGCGCGGGGAGCTCAGGCGCATCGGTGACCTCGCCGTGGTGGTGGACTGCTACAACGCCAATCCCCCCAGCGTGCGGGTCGCCCTGGAGCTCCTCGAGGGGCAGCAGGCGTCCCGTCGCGTCGCGGTGCTGGGGACCATGCTCGAGCTGGGCGACGCGTCGGCGCGGCTCCACCGGCAGATGCTGTCCGAGGCGCTGGAGCGGGACGTCGACCTCGTGGTCGCCACGGGGGCCTTCGCGGAGGCCGCGGCGTCCGTGGGCGTCCTGGGCACGAGTCGGGTGTTGACGGCGGCGACGTGGCAGGAGGCCTACCCGGCGCTGCGCGAGCGCCTTGGAGGATCGGAGGTCGTGCTCCTGAAGGCGTCGCGGGGCGTCGCCATGGAGGGGATCCTGCCCCTCCTGGAGGCGGACTTCGGCGAC
>Ga0307418_1000068_pt1 | contig 28814 bp, 32 predicted proteins | sample SalMarWE160220MG_2_FD_202160 | JGI IMG/M metagenome (GOLD analysis project Ga0307418, IMG submission 202160) | Salt marsh sediment microbial communities from the Plum Island Ecosystem LTER, Massachusetts, United States - WE1602-20 | ecosystem: Environmental > Aquatic > Marine > Intertidal zone >...
TCGACGGCCCGGAGCTGGCACCGCCGCACCACCACCCACTGGATCAACCCGTGCCCGGACCCGCCGGTCGCGTGCCGCGCGGCTGGCGGCGGGAGCTCCACTGACGATCGCAACCCCGAGTAGGGGGTACCGGATGCCGGCACGCGGCGTGACGGATCGGGAAGGAGCCATGGACCAGCCGCACCCGAACGCCGCCCTGGGCGACGCACCGATCCGGATGATCGGCCGGGACGAGCTCGTGGAGCTCATCCGGTCGCTCACCCCGGAGGAATGTCTCGAGCCCGGCTACCAGCACGACCGGGACTGGACCGTCCGCGACATCGTTGCCCACCTCGGCTGCTGGCTCGCGGAGGCCGAGATGCAGTTGGAACGGATCGGTGCCGGGACCTACGAGGGCCGCGATGTCGACGTCGACGCGCGCAATGCGGTCTTCCTCGAGGCCATGTCCGGGCAGCCCTGGGAGGTCGCCTGGGTGCAGGCGAACGCTGTGCGGACCTTGATGGTCCAGGACTGGTGCGCCCTGACCGAGCCGGCCGACGACGCGGCATGGTGGATCCGCAAGTCCGGTCGCGACCACTACACGGAGCACCTCGAGCGGCTGCGTGAGTGGGTGATTGAGCTGATCTCGCGAAGGGAAGCCGGCACCAGCGAACCGCCAGGCTGATGGCTCGAGCGACGTCAGGTCGGGCGACGCGATGGCATGTTGCCGCAGTTCACGACCCGGTCCGCGGCGAGCGCGCCTGCGGGCGACCATGGGGCAGGAGCTCGCCCCCGAGCTCGTGGGGCCGATTCACGCCCGTTCTGGCGGCAACCCCTGCTTCGCCGAGAAGCCGGCTCGCCAGGCTCCGACCTGTTGCCGCCGGAGGCGGACAGGGCTGACCCCAGGGCTTGCCCCACCGGGTCAGCGCTGGACCCGTGCCTCCGTGCGACGCATCACCGCCTCGACGTCGGCCAGCGACGCCATCGAGTTGTCGCCCGGGGTCGTCATCGCGAGCGCGCCGTGCGCGACGCCATAGTCGAGGGCCTTCTGCAGCGGCTGCCCGCCCAGCAGCCCGAAGATGAAGCCAGAGGCGAACGAGTCGCCACCGCCCACCCGATCCAGGATCTCGAGCCCTTCCATCGGCTGCGCCTGGGTCAGCGCATCGCCCGCGCAGCAGGCGGCTCCCCAGTCGTTACGGGTGGCGGTCACCGCCCGGCGGAGAGTCGTCGCCACCACGGCCAGGTTCGGATACGTCCGCGTCACCTCGGCCATCATCTGCCCGTACCCGGTCGGATCGAGGGCGCCGAGCGCCGGATCGGCCCCGTGCACCTCGAAGCCGAGCCCGACCGTGAAGTCCTCCTCGTTGCCGAACATCACGTCCACCAGCGGCGCGAGCCGCCGGTTGACCTCCCTGGCACGGCCCCGGCCGCCGATGGCCTGCCACAGCGATGGGCGGTAGTTGAGGTCGTAGCTCACGATCGCGCCGTGCCGTCGGGCCGCCGCCATGGCTTCGGCCGCAACCTCACCGGTCGTCTCGGACAGCGCCGCGAAGATGCCGCCCGTGTGGAACCAGCGGCTGCCCTCGCGCCCGAAGACGGCGTCCCAGTCGACATCGCCGGGTCGCAGCTGCGAAACCGCCGTGTGGCCTCGGTCGGACACGCCGAGGGCCGCCCGCACGCCGAACCCACGCTCGGTGAAGTTGAGCCCGTTCCGGACGCTTCGCCCGGTCCCGTCGTACGGCACCCACAGCAGGTGGGACAGGTCGACCCCGCCCTGTCGCATCAGGTCCTCGATCAGGCGACCGATGGCGTTGTCGGCGAGCGCGGTGACCATGCTCGTCCGGAGCCCGAAGCAGCGTCCCAGACCGCGGGCCACGTTGTACTCGCCCCCGCCCTCCCAGGCGCGGAAGCTGCGCGCGGTGGCGATGCGACCTTCGCCGGGATCGAGCCGCAGCATCACCTCGCCCAGCGCGACCAGATCCCATCTGACGTCCGTGGCCGGTCTGATCGGCAGCAGGTTCATCGGGCCCGAGACCTCCCTGTGCTGCGGGACCTCTATGCGAGGATGCGGTCGATCTCCGCCGGCTGGAGGCGACCGCGCTCGATCGCCGCGCGGTAGCACTCGATCGTCCGGCGAACGCCCTCCTGGAGGTCGGTCTCGGCGATCTCCCCGATGACCTGCTGCAGGGTTGCGCCGTCGAATCCGGTTGGGAACGGCATCGTGGCATCGTCGGCGGTGATCTGCCCGGACGCCCCGGGCACCACCGCCTCGATCGCCCCGATGATCTGGTCGATGCCGAACAGGCTGCCGCCGATGTTGTACACGGCAGCACCCGTGGCGGGCAGGCGTGACGCGCGGACGAACGCCTTGGCGACGTCGTCGGCGAACTGGAACTGGTAGCGGCCGCTGAAGCCGATGCGATACGGGCGTCCGGCGGCGGCCGCGATCATCGCGGCGGTCGGCTTCGAGGTGACACCTCGGTCCCGTCCCGGTCCATACACCGAATGGGGCCGGAGCCCGACGCTGGCGACGCCCTCGTTTGCCCACCACACCCGCGCACTCTGCTCGTTGGCGACCTTGTACACGCCATAGTGCGAGGTCGGGAGCAGCGGATCGTCATCACCCACGATCGCATGCTGATAGTGCGCGGCGGGACCGTAGACGGCCGCGCTGCTGGCGTAGACCACGGTCCCGATGCCGACCCGACGGGCCACCTCGAACACGGCGACGGTGCCGGACACGTTCACCCGGGACCCCTCGAAGGGATCGGCAGCGCACAGCGGGAGCTGCATCCCGGCCAGATGGATCAGGCGGTTGGCGCCGGACTGCCGGGCAGCGGCTTCCAGCTGGCCAACATCGGCGACATCGCCGTCCATCAGGGTGGCCATTGCCAGCTCGTCCTCGGTCAACACCAGTCGGAGCCGGTCGATGCGCCGGTGGGCCGTGAGCACGGTCACCGGGATCGACTCGCGCACCAGGTTGCGGACCACCCACGCTCCGATGCAACCCGTCCCACCGGTGACGAGATAGGACTCACCCGTGCCGCCCTGGGTGCTGGTCACGACATCTCTCCCCTGGCTCGAACGCGAGCGAAGATCAGGCGACGACGTCGTAGCCCACGATCTCGGTACCCTCGTGGAGCGCGTTCAGCTCAGGCTGGAGCGCCGTGTGGACCTCCGATGTGCGCCATCCCGCCGCGGACTCCGCGTCGGCGAAGCGAAGCGCCATCTGATACCGGGTGGGATCGTCGATCTCGCGCAGCAGCTCGACCCTCACGTACCCATCGGTTTTCGCCATCGCCGGCCCGTATGACTCGCTGAAGAATCGCTCGAAGGCGGCGGCGTTAGCGACCGGGACGGTGAAGGTGATGTGGCGCTCGATCATCGCGGATCTCCAGTCTCGGGCTCGCCCAGGTCGTGTCCAGTCTGTGGTAAGGTGGTCTGACCAGCGTACCACATCTGGCGGCGACCAACGCCGTCCACGGGATGCGCTGTGGACGCAGGAGCGGGCGTGGTCGATGACGGGTCCCTGAGGGCCACCACGGCGACCATGGCCGGGTTTGGGGCGCTGCCGCCGCGCAGCACGCTGCCCGAGGAGATCGCCGGCCGGGTGCTGGCCCTGATCCGGGCTCAGGAGCTCCGGCCGGGCGACCGGCTGCCCGCCGAGCGCGAGCTTGCACGGCGGCTGGGCGTGAGCCGGCCCGTCCTGCGCGAGGCACTGCGCGCGCTGTCGCTGATGAAGGTCGTCGACATCCGCCAGGGCACCGGAACCTGGGTGACCTCGCTCGAGCCCAGGCAGCTGATCTCACATCTCGACTTCGCGTTCTCGAGCGATGAGACGGCGCTCGCCAAGGTGTTCGAGGCGCGCCGCGTCGTCGAATCCGGGAACGTCCGGTTTGCGGCCCAGCGGCTGTCGGACGAGGACCTGGGGCGCCTGGGCGAGCTGCTCAAGCAGCTCCAGGCAGCCGTGGACGACCCGCTCCGGTTCAGCGAGGCGGACATCGCGTTCCATGACGCCGTCTGCGCGGCGGCCGACAACTTCATGCTCGCGCAGTTCATGACCATCATCGACACGCTGGGCAAGGTCAGCCGCCAGCGGACGGGTGGCCGGCGAAACGTCCGCGAGACCACCGTTGACGACCATCGCCGCATCCTGGATGCGCTGCGTGCCCGCGACCCGGACGCGGCCGAGCGGGCGATGCGCGGGCACCTCGACCACATCGAGGCCGTGCTGCATGCAGCGGGCGACGCCCCGAGCGAGGACGGGCCTTCCCTGACCGGCGGGGTTGACCGATGAGGGTCGCGGGTCACCGGACGCTCGCGGCGCCGCGCGACGAGGTGTTCGAGGCGATCCACGACCCGACGATGCTCCTCGCCTGCATTCCCGGCTGCGAGGCGGTCGAGCGGGTGTCCCCGACCGGGTATCGAGCCCAGTTTGCGCTCCGGCTGCCGTCGATCGCCGGGTCGTACGAGCTGTCCGTCCGGGTCGTCGACGCGATCCCCCCGGCGTCGTGCCGGCTGGACGGCCGCGTCGTGGGCCGGCCCGGAGCGGTGACCGGACAGGCCACGCTGGAGCTGACCGACGTCGACGGCGGGTCGCTGCTCGACTACACGGTCGACGCGCGGATCGACGGGCCGCTCGCGTGGCTCGACTCGACCTTGGTCGAGCGCCTCGCACGCGGCATTCTCGAGCAGGGTCTCGCCCGGCTCGACCACGACCTGGCGCGGCGGGCGATGGCCGGGGATGCCGAGGCGCGACCGTGATGCCAATGATGTATGTATCGAGCGTGGAGGCGGCCGAGTGAGCGTGACCGAGTACTTCCGACCGGCGTCCGTGAACGAGGCGATCGAGCTGCTGGCACGGCACGGACCGGACCTGCTCGTGATGGCCGGCGGAACCATCGCGATGCCGCTCGTCAACGAGGGGATCTCCGCGCCGGAGCGCGTGATGAGCCTGCGCGCCGCCGGCCTCGACGGGCTGCGGCGCGAGCCTGGCAGGATCCGGATCGGCGCTGCCTGCCCGCTCCAGGGGCTGCTGGAGCTCGACGATGTGCCGCTGCTCCAGGCGGCGGCCCGGCACACGGGGAGCTGGGCGATCCGGAACATGGGCACTGTCGGCGGCAACCTGTTCGCGCCGCCGCCGGCCGGGGACGTCACCGTGGCGCTGCTCGCGCTGGACGCCGTGCTCGTGGTGGCCGGTGCCGGCAGCCGACGAGAGATACGGCTCGACAGCTTCCACACCGGGTTCATGACCACCGCGCTCGGGCCGGACGAGCTGCTTGTCGAGATCCGGATCGCTCCGCCCACGGGCGCGACCGCCTTCCATAAGCTCGGCCGACGCCAGGCGAGCACGCCCGCGGTCGTGACCGTCGCAGCGAGGGCGATCGTCGATGGCGGGCGGGTGAGCGAAGCACGGATCGCGCTCGGTGCGGTCGGACCGCATCCGTTCCGGGCCCGCGCGGCCGAGGCAGCGCTCACGGGCTCCCGGCTCGACACGGCATCGATCACGCGAACGGCAACCGCGGCCGTAGACGCCTCGGATCCGGCCACGGACGGCATCGCCAGCGAGTGGTACCGGCGACGGATGACGCGGCTGCTTGTGGAGCGAGCATTGACCGACATCGCCGATCGACCGGCTGGAGGCGCGGCATGACATCGAACATCGTGAGCTTCGCGCTGGGCGACCGGCAGGTCGAGGTCATGGTGCGACCCATGACCACGCTGCAGATCGCGCTCCGCGAGCATCTCGGACAGACCGGGACCAAGGACGGCTGCCGGCAGGGCGGCTGCGGCAGCTGCACCGTCCTCCTGGACGGCGAGCCGGTGCTGTCGTGCCTGCTGCCGATCGAGGAGGTCGCGGGCCGGCGCGTCGACGTGGTCGAGACCATCACCCCGCCGCAGGGGCTCCACCCGCTCCAGCAGGCCTTCCTCGACCAGTTCGCCACTCAATGCGGCTACTGCACGCCGGGCATGATCATGCTCGGGGTGGGGCTCCTGGCCCATAACCCGCACCCGAGCCGTGACGAGGTCGTCGAGGCGCTCGGTGGCAATCTTTGTCGCTGCACCGGCTACGAGCCGATCGTGCGGGTCCTCGAGGCCGCTGGCGCCGCCGAAGGCATCGCTGTCGGAGCGACCCAGCCCGTCGGAGAGGAGGCCGCCCGATGACCGCGTTGCGCAGCGTCGGCCAGTCGATCGCCCGCAGCGACGGCGTGGGCCATGTGACCGGGCGTACGCAGTACGCAGCGGACCTGACGTTCCCGAGCATGCTCCACCTCAAGGTCGTCCGGAGCCCCGTCCACCACGCCCGGATCAAGAGCGTTGACCTCACTGAGGCCGAGGCGGTGCCCGGGTTCGTCCGGGCGCTGACCCATCGCGACGTCCCGCACAACGTGTACACGATCCTCACCCTCATCGGCGTCGAGCCGGAGGAGGAGTTCGTGCTCGCCGTCGACCGGGTCCGTTACCTGGGCGAGCCGATCATCGCGATCCTGGCCGAGACCGAATCTGCCGCGATCGAGGCCGTGTCCCGGGTCCGCCTGGACCTCGAGGAGCTGCCTGCCGTGTTCGACGTCGAGGAGGCTCTCAAGCCCGACGCCCCGATCGTCACCCACTGGGGCGACAACACCTTCAAATACGAGGGCCACGACTGCCGGCGGGTTCGCTTCGGCGACGTCGAGCAGGGGTTCGCCAGCGCCGACCTCATCGTCGAGGCTCGGTACGACTCGAGGCCCATCGAGCACGCCGCCACCGAGACCACGGCCTGCGTCGCGAAGCCCGAGCCGGACGGAAGGATCACGGTCTACACCAACACCCAGGCGCTGTACTTCAGCCTCGACAACACCTCGATCATCCTCCAGACCCCGGCCAACCGGCTCCACTTCGTGGGTGGCACCGTCGGGGGCGCGTTCGGCGGCAAGGTGGACGTCATCGTCGAGCCCCTCGCCGCTCTGGGCGCGCAGCTCACCAACCGCCCCGTGCGGTACCGCTACAGCCGCACGGAGGAGATGCGGGTGTCGTCCACCCGCAGCGCGTGGCGGATCTACATCAAGGACGGGGTCATGAAGGATGGGCGCATCGTCGCCCGCAAGGTGACCAGCTACGCCGACTCCGGCGCCTATGCCCGCCAGACGCCATACGCGATGACCAAGCACGCGGCCAACGTCGCCGGCCCGTACCTGATCCCGAACGTGTCGATCGACGTCTACTGCGTATTCACCAACCGCCAGCCGACGAGCGCCATGCGCGGGTTCGGCGTGACGATGGGCTCGTATGCGGTCGAGGTGCAGATGGACCGGATCGCCGAGGCGACCGGCCTCGACCCGTGGACGGTCCGGTTCCGCAACGCCTACCGCAACGGCGACCTGCGGCCGCACCGCAAGCACGCCGAGGACGCGACGCTCATTGAGACGATGCAGGCTGCGGCCAGGCTGGTCGGCCACGAGCTGCCAGAGGAGCTCGCGACGATGACCTCGGCGCCACGGACGGAGGGTGGGGACTGACGATGGCGAAGCTTCGAGGCCGCGGCATCGCCGCGGTGAACTACCCGACCGGCATGAACCTCGGGGGTGATCCGTCGCAGGCGCTGGTCCACGCGACGACCATGGGCTCGTTCGTTGTGACCCTGTCGGCGGTCGATCTCGGGCAGGGGCTCAAGACCGTCATCCGTCAGATTGCGGCCGAGACCCTCGGCGTGCCCGTGGAGACGATCATCGTCGACACCGCGGACACCGACACCGGGCCCCACGACATGGGCACGTTCGCAAGCCGGGCGACCCACCGGGTGGGCAATGCGGTGATCGCTGCCGCCACCGAGGCCCGGGACGCGATGCTGGCCATCGCCGCCGACGAGCTCGAGGCGGCGGCGGCGGACCTGGAGACCGACGGCGAGGGGTTCATCCGCGTCAAGGGCAGCCCGCACCGCTCGATCAGCGTGTCTGACCTGGCGCTCGCCGCTCACTTCAAGCACGGGCGCGGGATCGCGGGTCGCGGCATGTGGATGAAGCCCAAGAGCGAGGTCGATCCCGAGACGGGCGCCATGGACCCCGACTCGACCGAGGCCCACGCCTGCACCGTCGCCGATGTGGAGGTCGACACCGAGACGGGCCAGGTCAAGGTCCTCGCCATCCGGAGCGCGTACGAGGTGGGCCGCCAGGTCAACCCTGCGCTCGTCGAGGGCCAGATCACCGGTGGCGCCCTGATGGGCATGTCCCACGCGCTGTACGAGACGACCCAGCCGTACTATCCGAGCCCCGAGCACGCGGCGCACGACTTCAGCACCTATCTGATGCCCGGTCCGGCCGACCTGCCCCAGATCGAGAGCGTGGTGCTCGAGGTGCCATCGTCGAATGGGCCATACGGGGTCAAGGGCGTGGGCGAGATGACCGCCAACTCGCCGATCCCGGCGATCGCCAACGCGGTGTACGACGCCATCGGTGTCCGGATCGACGAGCTGCCCATCACGCCCGAGGCCGTGCTTCGAGCGCTGGATTCGAAGTCGGGGACCGACGCGGCGAGCCCGGGCCCGTCACTGCTACCGGAGGGCTGACGTGCGCCAGATCACGACCTGGGACGAGTTCCCGACCGTCGAGTACGTGCCGGGCGTCCTGCGCCAGGCGGTGTCGGGCGAGAAGGTCATGATGACCCGGATCGTGTACCGGGGTGGGGCCGTCATCCCTGAGCACAGCCACGCCGCCGAGCAGATCATGCTCGTCGTGTCCGGGCGGCTGTGGGCCAAGGTCGGTCCCGAGGAGGCTGAGGTTGGCCCGGGCGCCCTGATGGTCATCGGGTCCGACGTCGTCCACGCGTTTCGCCAGCTGGGTGACGAGGACGTGGTGTTCTACGAGTGCTTCGCACCGATCCGGCTCGAGTACCTGGTCGGGTTCAAGGGCCCCGACCCGTCGCTCTCGATGATCAGCACCGGGCTCGAGAACACCGACGGGACGACGTCGCGCTAGGCATCCCGCGCCTGTTCGGCCTGCCGCTCGCTCAGCCTGGCGCCGACCTTGCCTGCCCGCTCGCGTTGCCGGTGGGCGCCAGGCCGGGCAACGGTCCCCCCTGGCCCGGGCGCTCGCCGAGCGCTGACCGGCGAGCGTTGATTCTGAGCCGACTCCGAGACTAGCCTTGGCGTGTCAGCACCTCTCGCCTCAGTTGTCGAAGCGTTCGCGGCCGGAATCCACGCCGCGCCCGACGAGTCGATGGCCGGCCATGCACAGGAGCCATCCGACCAAATGACCCAACAGCCGCTCGTCGGGATCGTCGTCGTGTCCCATTCGCGCCGGATCGCAGAGGGCGTGGTGGAGCTGGCCCGTCAGATGGCCGGTGACGAGCTGCGCCTGGAAGGCGTTGGCGGCCAGCCCGACGGTTCGATCGGCACCGACGCCGACGGTATCGTGGCTGCCATCGGGCGCGCCCAGGCAGGGGCCGGCGTGGTGGTCATCGGTGACCTGGGCAGCGCGATCCTGGCGACCGAGAGTGCGGTCGAGATGCTCGGACCGGGCGAGGCCGGGTCTGTCATGATCTCGTCCGGCCCGCTGGTGGAGGGAGCCGTGGTGGCGGCGGTGCAGGCCAGCATCGGCCAGTCCCTCGAGGAGGTGGTCACCGCCGCCGATGCGGCGAAGGACCTCGACAAAGGTGTCGTTCGATGAGCTCAGCGCGTCTTACCGTGCGCAACCCGTCTGGTATCCACGCCCGACCAGCCGCGCAGTTCGTGAAAGCGGCGGGCAGGTTCCGGGCGAGGATCACGGTCGAGAACCTCACCCGCGGGCGAGGCCCGGCCGACGCCAAGAGCATCCTGGCGGTGCTCCCGCTCGGAGTGTCGCAGGGTCACGAGATCGAGATCATCGCCGAGGGCGACGACGCTGTCGAGGCGATCGCCGCAATCAGTCAGGCGGTGACCGATGGCCTGGGCGAGACGATCACGCCGGACGGCTGACGGTGCCCGGCGACCGACCGCACGGTGCCATTGATGGCTGATACGCACGCACCGGCAGGCCGCCCCCGATCGACGCGCCGGTACCGCGCGCCATCCCCGGCCGAGTTCATCGCACGCCTGGCCGGGATGCCGTGCTGCGCGGCGATCGTGGCCGACCGCCATCTCGATGTCGCCATCGCGAGCCGCGCGCCGATCCTGTTCATCCTGCGCGGCAACGGCCTGGAGCTGGGGCCGGTCGTGCGTCGGATCCACGACGCTGGCAAGCTGGTCGCGGTGCACCTCGACCTGGTTGCCGGGCTGCGCGACGACCCGGTCGGCGTCTCCTGGCTGGCCAGGGCCGAGGTCGATGCGATCATCACCTCGCGCGGCCGACTGATCCCGCTCATCCGCCAGGAGCGGATCGTCGCCATCGAGCGCCTCCTCCTGTCCCGGCGCAGCCATCTCGACGCCGCGTCGGGGGCGCTGTCGCGCTCGAGCCCCGACATCGTGGAGGTGCTGCCGGGCGTCATCCTGCCGTCGATCGCGCACATGATCCCGCGCTTTGCGGTGCCGGTCCTTGCCGGTGGCTTCGTGCGCACGCCGGCCGACGTCCGGGCGATCCTTGCCGCCGGTGCTGTCGGCGTGACCACGAGCTCGCAGGCGCTCTGGGAGTTCGATGGGCAGTAACGCCGGCGACATCCACCTGCCGCGGGTGCTGGTGGCGACCTGCGCCCGTGAGCCGCTGCGGTTGCCGCGCATCCGCGACGCCGGGTTCCTGTTTCGCGACATCGATCTGCCGGCGCTGCTGACCGCGGCGATGACGACGAGCGCGCCCAAGGCCGTTGATCTCGACACCGTCCGGGGCCTGCGCACGGATGACGATGCGGTTACGTTCGCGATGGAGCGGCTGGGCATCCGGATCGTGTTGACCCGGCGGCCGCAGACGGCGGAGCGCGTCGCCGCGGCGGGTGGGCTCGCGCTGCTGCACACACTGGCCTTCGATTCCACCGGCGTTGCCCGAACGCTGGACAGCCATCCACGAAGCGCGAGGATCGGGGCCGTCATCTCGCCCGGCCTGGTGCTCCCACACATGCTCCCATCGGAGGTGAGCCGGCTTCCGCGGCCGCTGCTCGCCTACGGGCTGATCATGGAGCCATCCGACGCGCTGGCCTGTCTCGAGCTGGCCGACGGGCTGGTCATCGGGCTCGATGTGGCCGCCTCCCTGGCCCCCGTGCTCGCCGGCGTCGCCACCGAGCCGTAACCTTCCGACAAGCCCTTGACAATGGTGTGACCGAGGTAGTAGAACCCAAGGCACCCTACCTCGGGACGATGAGTGGACAAGTCCCGTCTCGGCAGAGATGTCGAGGCGCGGACTTTTTTCTTTGCCTCCCGTGGTGGGGCTGGCCGCGAGTCGGCCGTCAATGCTTCTGCCAGGAGGAGGACCGCATGTAGCATGCCGGGAGCCCTCCCCGCCCGAGGTGCTCGAGGTGGGCACCCTCATCCGCCGCGCGACCTGTCCGCGACGGATGTCCGGCTCGGACCGCTTGGAGGATCACGACCGCGGGCTGGATCGCACCAGTCCTGCGCCACCAGCGTCGCCGTCGTGGGTCCAGCCGCAACGCGCCTCGGCCGCATCGCAGGCATCCGCCGAGGAGCTGCGGCCGCCGCGACCACCCGGACCAGATGTCGGGTTCCCAGACCATCGTCTCCGTGTCTCCGCGTTATGGCAGTCGCAACGCATGAGCCAGTCTCATATCAGGGAGAGGGAGCATGACACCAGAGAAATTCGTCGCTGAAATCCTCGGCACCTTCACGCTGCTGCTGCTGGGTGACGGTGTCGTGGCCGGCGTCCTGCTGGCCAAATCGAAGGCCAATCAGACGACCGGCGTCGGCCTCTACAACGGCTGGATCGTGATCACCTTCGGGTGGGGGCTCGCGGTGTTCGCCGGCGTCGCCGTCGCGGGCACGGTGAGCGGCGCCCACATCAACCCGGCGGTGACGCTCGCCGTGTTCCTGACCAGCCTGGCCAACAACGGCAACTTCGGCGTCGACCAGCTGATCGGCTACTGGGTCGCCCAGTTCATTGGCGCGATGGTTGCAGCAGCCGTCGTCTTCTATCACTACTACCCGCACTGGCAGGAGACGGAGGACCCGGTCCTCAAGCGGGCCGTGTTCTGCACGGTCCCCCAGATCTACCACCCGTGGTGGAACCTGTTCTCCGAGATCGTGGGCACCTTCGCGCTCATCTTCATCGGCTTCAGCCTGTCCGGCGGCGCGCCGCAGATCGGCGGGGCGCTGGGCTGGGGCCTGCTGGTGCTGGTGATTGGTATCAGCCTCGGCGGCACGACCGGTTACGCGATCAACCCGGCCCGTGACCTCGGGCCGCGGATCATGCATGCCATCCTGCCCATCCCGGGCAAGGGCGACAGCGACTGGGGGTACTCCTGGATCCCCGTCGTCGGTCCGCTCATCGGCGCCGCCATCGGCTGGGCGGTCTACAACTACCTGGGCACGCAGTTCATGCTCAAGGTCGTCTCGTAGCGGCTCTCCGGCGGTTGGCCGCCGCGTGACGGAACCCGTCGCGGCGGCCGGCTGCCCGGGAGCGTGACCGGTCTTGTGACCGGTCCATGCCTGCGAACAGGGGAGCATCGATGAAGAAGCTCATCAACACACCCGACACTCTCGTTGACGAGGAGCTCGCCGGAATGGCGGCGGCGCATGCCGACCTGATCCGGATCGAGGCGCCCAACGTCATCGTGCGCAAGGACGCCCCACGCCAGGGCAAGGTCGGCGTGATCTCCGGCGGCGGCTCGGGTCACGAGCCGATGCACGGTGGGTTCGTGGGTCTCGGCATGCTCGATGCCGCCTGCCCGGGCGCGGTCTTCACCTCGCCCGTGCCGGACCAGATGCTGGCTGCCACCAAGGCCGTCAGCGGCGGCGCCGGTGTCCTGCACATCGTCAAGAACTACACCGGCGACATCATGAACTTCGAGATCGCAGCCGAGCTGGCCGGGGCTGAAGGAATCGATGTCGAGGCCGTCGTCATGGCCGACGACGTGGCCGTCAAGGACTCGCTCTACACGGCCGGCCGACGCGGCGTCGGCGGCACGGTGCTGGCCGAGAAGATCGTCGGTGCCGCCGCCGAGGCGGGTGCGGACCTGGCCACCGTCAAGGCGCTGTGCCAGAAGGTACAGGACAACGTCCGCTCGATGGGCATGGCCCTGACCTCATGCACGGTGCCCGCGGCCGGCAAACCGACGTTCGACATCGGCGACGACGAGATGGAGATCGGCATCGGCATCCACGGTGAGCCGGGGCGTGAGCGGCGCAAGCTGGCCACGGCCGACGAGATCACCGAAGCGCTCGCCACGCCGATCCTCGACGACATGCCGTTCCAGAAGGGCGACCGCGTCCTGGCGTTCGTGAACGGCATGGGCGGCACCCCGCTCATCGAACTGTACGTCGTCTTCCGCAAGCTCCACGAGATCGTCGCGGGTCGCGGGATCACGATCGAGCGCAACCTGGTCGGCAACTACATCACCTCGCTCGAGATGGCGGGTTGCTCGATCACGCTGCTCAAGCTCGACGACGAGCTAGTCCGCTTCTGGGACGCGCCGGTTCACACGCCGGCTCTGCGCTGGGGAGTCTGAGCGTGGGCATCACGACCGCCGATCTCGCCTCGGTTCTCGAGGTGTTCGCGGACCGGATCCGCGCCGCCCGCGAGGAGCTGACGGCGCTCGACTCGGCGATCGGCGATGCGGATCACGGGATCAACATGGACCGCGGGATGACCGCCGTTCGGGAGCTCCTTCCGGGACTCCGGGACGGCGATGCCGGCACGCTGTTCAAGCAGTCCGGGATGAAGCTCATCTCGACGGTCGGCGGGGCGAGCGGCCCGCTCTACGGGACGCTCTTCCTGCGCATGGGGACGGCGCTCGCCGACGCTCATGAGGTGTCCACGGAGCAGCTGGCCGCCGCTCTGCGGGCCGCTCTCGAGGGTGTGGTCCAACGAGGCAAGGCCGTCCTCGACGACAAGACGATGGTCGACGCGATGACACCCGCCGTCGAGGCGTTCGAGGCCGCCGCCGACTCGGATCTCCATGTGGCACTGACGGCGGCGGCGAGCGCCGCCGCGGCGGGACGCGACCGCGTCACCCCATTGATCGCCCGCAAGGGCCGTGCCAGCTATCTCGGCGAGCGCTCGGCGAACCACCAGGATCCCGGTGCCACGAGCACCACGATCCTGTTCGAGTCGCTGCGCGACGGTCTCGGGACGAGTGGCTGACGGCTGGATGACGAGCAGCAAGAGGAGCAGCACTATGGCGCAGTACGTTGGCGCGCTCGACCAGGGCACGACGAGCACCCGCTTCATGATCTTCGATCACTCGGGCCAGGTCGTCGCCATCGACCAGAAGGAGCACGAGCAGATCTATCCCAAGCCCGGCTGGGTCGAGCACGATCCGGCCGAGATCTGGACCCGGTGCGTCGAGGTCATCCGGGGGGGGCTGGGCAAGGCCGGCATCAAGGCGTCCGACCTCGCCGCGGTCGGCATCACGAACCAGCGCGAGACCGCGGTGGTCTGGGATCGCCGCACCGGCAAGGCCGTGTGCAACGCCGTCGTGTGGCAGGACACGCGAACCGACAAGATCATCAACGAGTTCGCCAAGGACGGCGGGCAGGACCGCTTCCGCGCGAAGGTCGGCCTGCCGCTGGCGACCTACTTCTCGGGTCCCAAGATCCGCTGGATCCTGGACAACGTGGCCGGGGCCAAGGAGGCCGCCGCGGCCGGGGACCTGATGTTCGGCAACATCGACACCTGGTGCATCTGGAACCTGACCGGCGGCGTCAGCGGCGGCGTCCACGTCACCGACGTGACCAACGCCAGCCGCACGATGCTGATGAACCTCGAAACCCTCGACTGGGACGACGAGATCCTGGACGTCATGGGCGTGCCGCGCTCGATGCTGCCCACGATCAAGGCGTCGTCCGAGGTCTACGGCAAGGCCACCGGCGACCTCGCCGGGGTCCCCGTCGCCGGCGACCTCGGCGACCAGCAGGCGGCCCTGTTCGGCCAGACCTGCTTCAGCGTCGGCGAGGCCAAGAACACGTACGGCACCGGCTGCTTCATGCTCATCAACACCGGCACCAAGCTGGTGCCGTCGAAGAGCGGCCTGATCACCGGTGTCGGCTACAAGATCGGCTCCCAGCCGGCCAACTACATGCTCGAGGGCTCGATCGCGATCACGGGCGCGCTCGTCCAGTGGCTGCGTGACAACCTGGGCATGATCGCGGCCTCGTCCGACATCGAGGCCCTGGCGGCCACGGTCGAGGACAACGGCGGCGTGTACTTCGTGCCCGCCTTCTCGGGCCTGTTCGCGCCGTACTGGAAGAGCGAGGCTCGGGGTGTCATCGCCGGCCTCACCCGCTACGTGAACAAGGGCCACGTCGCCCGGGCCGTGCTCGAGGCGACCGCCTGGCAGACCCGCGAGGTCTACGACGCGATGAACGCCGACTCGGGCGTCACGCTGACGGCCCTCAAGGTCGACGGCGGCATGGTCTACAACGACCTGTTGATGCAGTTCCAGTCCGACGTCCTCGGCGTGCCGGTCATTCGGCCGAAGGTCGCCGAGACGACGGCCCTGGGCGCGGCCTATGCGGCCGGGCTCGCGGTCGGGTTCTGGGCTGCGGTCGAGGACCTTCGGGCGAACTGGGCCAAGGACAAGGAGTGGACTCCGAAGCTCGATTCGGCAACGGCCGAGAAGGAGTATCACTTCTGGAAGAAGGCGGTCACCCGCACCTTCGACTGGGTCGAGCACTAGAAGGCCGGGCAACAGGTTGCGGCCGGCGGTCACGCCGCCGGCCGCCCTGTTGCAGCCGACAGGTTGCGGGTGCGGAGGCCCGCTTCGAATCACGTGGACGATGGACGCATGAACCAGGCACCGGGCGCAGCGGTACCCGCCCACATCGTCATCGTCGGGGGTGGCGGCACGGGCGCGGCGCTCGCCCACGATCTCGTGCTCCGCGGCCTGCGGGTGACGCTTGTCGAGCGTGGCGAGGTCACGTCGGGAACAACGGGTCGCCATCACGGGTTGCTCCACAGCGGGGCCCGCTACGCCGTGAGTGACGCGACCGCCGGCGCCGAGTGCATCCAGGAGAACATGATCCTGCGACGCACGGCCCCCGGCACATTCGAGGAGAACGACGGCCTGTTCGTGGCCCTCACCGACGAGGACCGTGAATACGGCAGGCGCCTGGTCGCGGCGTGCGAGGAGTCCGGCATCCCGAGCCGGGAGCTGTCGGCCGAGGAGGCCCTCCGCCTCGAGCCCGGCCTCAACCCCGAGCTGCTGTGGGCCCTCCAGATCCCCGACGGGACCTTCGATGCGATGCGGCTGCCCCTTCGCTGGTTCGCGACCGCGAAACACAACGGTGCCGTCATCCGGCCGTTCACCGAGGTCGTCGACGTCACGAGCGCGAGCCGCTGCGTGACCGGCGTCGTGGTTCGCGACCACACGGACGGCCGCGAATCGAGGATCGCCGCGGACATGGTCGTCAACGCCGCAGGGCCGTGGAGCGAGGCGATCGCCGCCATGGCCCGCGTGGACGTGCCGGTGCAGCCGTCGCCGGGCGTGCTGCTCGCCCTCCGCGGGCGTCTGTGCAACATGGTCGTCAACCGCTGCCACCCGGCCGCAGACGGCGACATCCTGGTTCCGCAGCGGGGCCTCACGATCGTCGGCACCAGCTCCTGGCTGGTCGATCACCCCGACGACCTGGGCGTGCCCGAGGATCACGTCCGGGCGATGTACGACGAGGGCGCCAAGCTGGTACCCGCGGTGCGAGGGGCCGAGCAGCGTGCCGCGTGGTCCGCCGCCCGGCCGCTGATCGGTGGCCGTGGCGGCTCGACGGGACGCGAGCTGAGCCGAACGTTCGAGTGCTTCGACCACGCCCGGAGCGACGGGGTCGAGGGCTTCGTGACGATCTCGGGTGGCAAGGCGACGACCGCGCGTGCGATGGCCGAGAAGACCGCCGACGTGGTGTGCGCAAAGCTCGGCATCGACCGGCCGTGCCAGACGCGCGATGTCGTGCTGCTGCCGCACACTGCCTACTACCTGAGTTGAGCCAGACGATGACCGAGCACACAGCCAACGATCCGCGACCGCCGGCACCGGAGCAGCTTGGCGGCGACCCGCAGGACACCCCTGCGCCGCTCCACCCCGCGCCGGGACACACCGTTACCTTCCGCGTGTCTCGTTCCAGTCGCGGCGAGCGACCGCATTTCGACACGTTCCAGGTGCCGGTCGAGCCACGCACGACCGTGCTCGACGGCCTGATCTCGATCCGCCGCCATCAGGATCCGACGCTCACTCTCCGGCACTCGTGCTTCCACGCGTCGTGCGGGACGTGCGCGATGCGCGTCAATGGGCGTGAGGGCCTCGCCTGCGTGACGAAGTTGGAGGAGCTGGGCGGTGGCACGGTCACGGTCGAGCCGATCGCCAACGCCGGCGCCCTGATCAGCGACCTGGTCGTGGACATGGTGGCGTTCTTCGAGCGCTACGCGCCGATGGGTCAGCCGCTCGTGCGGGAGAGCGAGCTGGGGCCCGGATCGCGCCCGGCCGAGGGCGTGGAGCGGCTGGAACGCTTCGAAGACTGCATCGAGTGTGGGATCTGTATGTCGGCCTGCCCGATCAGCGCGACCGACTCGCGTTACCTCGGACCGGCGGCCCTGGCGGCCGCGTGGCGGGTGATGAGCGAGCCGCGCACGGCGGATCCCGAGCGGGCCATGGCGCTCGCGGACGTCGACCACGGCATCTGGCGCTGCCACGCCGCGTTCGAGTGCACCGAGGCCTGCCCGTCCAGTGTGGATCCGGCGGGTGCGATCATGCGCCTGCGCCGGACCGCCGCGAGACGGCGGCTGGGTGGGCTGCTGAGCGGGACGAGGAGCAATCGATGATCGAGGAGCGTGCCACGTCCGGGACGCCCGCCACGCGGCGGCCGGACCAGCCCGTGCGGCGGCGGGGCCTGGTGAGCTGGGTGGACGTCCGGGGGCGGCGGCTGGGTGGCTGGGCCTTCGCGCTCAACCGCGCCACCGGCCTTGGCGTCCTGCTCTACCTCTACCTGCACCTGGTGATCCTGTCGATGCTGGCCGGCGGGCCGGGCTCCTGGGACGGCTTCGTGAGCATCGCCGGCAGCCCGATCTTGCTGCTCCTCGACGTCGTGCTGCTGTTCGGGCTGCTGGCCCACGGGCTCAACGGGATCCGGGTCAGCCTCGTGGGCCTGGGGATCGTCATCGATCGTCAGCGTGCCCTGTTCGTCGCCTTCTTCGTCATGGGGCTCATCGTGTTCCTGATCGGTGCCGTGCGGATCTTCGGTGAGACGGGAGGAGGGCGATGAGCGATCCCGTGCAGGCTCGTTCCGACGTCCCCGTGCAACCGGCCGCAGGCGATATCGAGCGCGGGTCGGTCGAGCGCGAGCCCGAGGACCGCGGTGTCGGCACCATCGGCTGGCTGATCCAGGTCCTCACGGGGGCGTCGGTGCTGGTCCTGGTGACCCTGCACATGATCGCGAACCACTTCATCGTGCCCGGCGGGCTGCGGGACTTCCACGACGTGGTGGCGTATCTGCGGACTCCGATCATCCTGGTGCTCGAGGTTGCCTTCCTGATCGTCGTGACCTGGCACGGGCTGCTCGGGCTGCGGGCGGTCCTGTTCGACTTCGGGCTCAGCTCCCGGACCGAGCGGGTCATCACCCGGGTGCTGACCGTGGTCGGCATCGCCACCGTCGCCTACGGCCTGTGGCTCACCGCCGTCGTCGTGGGCTCGGCGTGACCATCGGCAGCCAAGACCGCTGATCGGTGCGCGTCCTGGTCGTCGGCGCCGGCGCCGTCGGTTCGCTGCTGGGCTGGGCCCTGGCCGCGGCGGGCGATCCCGTCACCATCGTGCGCCGCGGCGCGACCGAGGCGCCATCCACGGCGATCGGCGTGCGACGGCCGGACGGCTCGCAGGCAGTCGCTGACGTGCGGATCGTCGCCTCGATCGGCCAGGTCGTTGACGACCCCCCGGAGCTGGTCGTGGTGGCCGTCCGCCAGCACGACCTGGCGGACGTGCTGCGCGACCTCGAAGCCGTGCCCCAGGCGATCGTGCTGACCGCCGAGAACGGGATCGGCGCGGAGGAAGCCGCCGCGGCGGCGCGGCCGGGCCGCCCGCTGCTGGCGGCGTCGCCGACGGCGGCCGTGGAGCGTTCCGCCGACGGCGGCGTGGCCTGGCTGCGTCGAGGCGGGATCGGCGTGGGCCCGGTTCGGGGCGACGTGGAGGAGGCGGGCCGTCACCTGGTGGCGGCGTTCGACCGGTCGGGGCTTCCCGCGCGCTGGATCAGCGACGCCCGGTCGATGAAGTGGTCGAAGCTCCTGGCCAACCTGGTCGCCAACGCCACCAGCGCCATGCTCGACCTGGACCCACCGGTCATCTATGGCGACCGCCGTCTGTTCGGGATCGAGCGCGACCAGCTGCACGAGGCGCTGCGCGTGATGGACGCGCTCGACCTTCACGTGGTGGATCTGCCGGGGGCGCGCGTGACCTGGCTGGCCCGCGGGGTGCGGCTGCCGGGTCTATTGGCCAGCCTTGCGCTGCAGCGCGTGGTCCGTGGCGCGCGCGGCGGAAAGGACCCGTCGTTGCGGGCCGCGTTGGCCGCCGGCGGGCAGACCGAGATCGGGTGGCTCAACGGGGCGGTCGCGCTCGCGGGCGTCGCCGCCCGGATCGACACACCGGTCAACGCCGTCCTTGCCCGGCTGGTCGAGGAGGCCAGCACGGACCCGGCGCGCCGGGCGTGGTTCCGACACCGGCCCGACCGCCTGGTCGAGGCGCTCGGCTCGCGTTGATCGGCGAACCGCAGAACCGGCAACCGGCGGAAGCCGAGAACCGGCGGAAGCCGAGCGTACGTCGCTGGCTATACTCGGCCGCAATGGATCCTGGCACAGTCGTCCTGGCGGTTGCGACGGTCGCGGCCGCCTACCTCATCGGCGGCATCCCGTGGGGGATCATCGTCGCGCGCATCGCCGGCGGTCCGGACCCCAGAACGCTGGGCAGCGGCCGCACGGGCGGTGCCAACACGATGCGCGCCATCGGCGCCCGGGCGGCGCTCGTGGCCGGCTTGCTGGACGCCGCAAAGGGCTCGGTCAGCGTCCTGCTCGCGATCGGGCTGGGTGCCCCACCGATCGTCCAGGCCCTCGCCGCGCTGGCAGCGATCGTGGGTCACAGCCGGTCGCCCTACATCGGGTTCAAGGGCGGCCGCGGCGTTGCCCCGGGTTGGGGTGGGCTGCTGGTCATCCAGCCGGTCGTGGCGCTCGCGGTGCTGCCGATCTTCCTGGGGGTCCTGCTGGTGACCAGGATCAGCTCCCTGGCGTCGCTGTCGACCTCTGCCGCGGCCGCGCTGGGGCTCATCGGTGCCGTGATCCTGGGTGCCGTGGCACCGGCTTTCATCGGCTACGCGATCGTCGCCGTCGCCCTCATCTGGCTGTTCCACGCGGACAACATTCGCCGGCTGCTGACGGGTCAGGAGCGCCGGATCGAGTTCCGCGGCGGACCGCGGTAGCAGCTCCGGAGCGGGAAAGGTTGCGGTGATGCGAACGCTGCATGGCGCACCGGCCTCGAGCGGGGTCGCCCGCGGGTCGTGGGTCCGGGTCGCGGCGGTCAGCGCGCCGCCCGGCGGCAGCATCGATCCGTCCGATGCTGCAGGTGAGCGGGAGCGCCTGGTGTCCGCTCGCGATGGCGCTGCGGCCGAGCTCGAGGCGCTGGGGGCGTCGCTCGAGGCGGCGGGTCGTCAGGATGAAGGCGAGATCTTCGCGGCCCAGGCGATGATGGCCGTCGACGCGACGCTGCTTGACGCTGCCTCGGCCGAGATTCACGCTGGACACGACGCGATCGGGGCGATCAGGATCGCGGCCCGGAGCGTGGCCGACCAGCTGGTGGCGCTGGGCGACGAGATGCTCTCGGCCCGGGCGACGGACGTCCTCGACGTCGCCGAGCGGATCGCGGCGCGCCTGGCCGGGGTCGAGCGCACGGTCACCCTCGATCGACCGGCGATCGCGATCGCCGAGGACATCCCACCGTCGCTTGCCGCCAGCCTCCCCCGGGACCGCCTGCTGGGTCTGGCGCTCGAGGCTGGCTCGCCCACCTCGCACGCAGCGATCCTGGCCCGCGCGTTCGGGATCCCGGCGGTCGTCGGGGTCCGCGGCCTGATCCAGGCGGCACGCGAGCTCGAGGATCATGCGTCGAGCGCGACGCGCACCCCGACGGGCCCGGCCCAGGGGCCATCGGAGGTGGTCATCGACGGCGACACCGGCGAGGTCGTGTTCGAGCCCGATCCTGACGCCCTCGCCCGCCTCGGGGCGCGCGAGGAGGCAGCCGCCGACGCCGTGCGTACAGCCCTTGCCGAGGCCGGCCTGCCGTGTGAGACCCGCGACGGTGTCGGCATCAGCCTGCTGGCGAACATCGGCACGCCGGCCGAGGCTGACCGGGCGGTCGCGCTCGGTGCCCGTGGCGTCGGGCTGTTCCGCACCGAGTTCCTGTTCGTCGAGCGGCAGGCCCCGCCGTCCGAGGACGAGCAGACCCGCGTGAACCGTACGGTCGTCGAGGCCTTCGCGCCCGGTCCGGTCACGATCCGGCTGCTCGACGTGGGCGGAGACAAGCCCATCCCGTACCTGCCCATTGCGCCCGAGGCGAACCCGTTCCTCGGCGTCCGAGCGCTGCGCCTCGCTCCCGAGCGACCGGACCTGTTCGTGACGCAGCTTCGCGCTGCGATGCGGGCCGCAGCGCCGTCGGGCGATCGCACGCTCGGGCGGGTCAAGGTGATGGCGCCGATGGTCGCGGACGTCACCGACGTGGACGTGCTGTTCGATCTCGCCGAGCGAGCGCGCAGCTCGCTGGTGGCCGACGGCGTCGCGTTCGGGGAGGTGGAGCTCGGTGTCATGCTCGAGATCCCGTCCGCGGTGCTCGTCGCCGAGACCTACCTCGGGCGCCTCCGATTTGCCAGCCTTGGCACCAACGATCTGACCCAGTACACGATGGCCGCGGATCGTGGCAACGCGGCGCTCGAGCGCTACCGCGACCCGCTGCACCCGGCAGTCCTGCGCCTGATCGCCCAGGCTGTCGACGCCGCGGCCGTCTCGGGGGCCGAGCTGTCCGTGTGCGGCGAGATGGCCGGTGACCCCGCCGCCGCGTTGGCGCTGGTCGGTCTCGGCATCAGCGTCCTCAGCATGGCTGCATCCAGCCTGGCACCCGTCCGGCGCGCGATCCGTGCCGCCGACATGCCCCTGCTTCGCACGGCGGCGCACGAGGTGCTGGCGGCAGCATCGGCCGCCGAGGTGCGCGCCCGGTTCACGGACCTGCTGCCGGGCGTCGCCTGATCAGTCCAGCCCCCAGGCGGGAGCCCGCTTTTCGACCGCGACGCCGGCATGGCAAGATGGGTGTTCATCACACGTGAACATCCACGATGGAGGCGCGCGGGTCCCCTGGCGGCCTCTGCGTGGGGTGAGTCTTGCCGGCAGCGCCGATGGAGGCAACGATGCGCCGTAGCTCGCTCGAAGGAGCGGTCGCTCTGATCACCGGAGGAGGCAGCGGCATCGGCGCGGCCGCGGCCCGCGATCTCGCCGACGCCGGGGTGGCGGTGGTCGTCGTCGGCCGCAGGCGCGAAGCGCTCGAGCGGCAGGTCGAGGCGATCGCTGCGGCGGGTGGTCGCGCGTCAGCGTATGTCGCGGATGTCCGCGACTTCTCGTCGATCCAGGCGGCCGTCGATCACACGATCGCGACCTTCGGCCGGCTGGACGTCCTGGTCGCCAATGCGGCCATCGCCGACTTCGGCCCCGTGGAGTCGGCGGATCCGGCCCTGTGGGAGGACGTGGTGCGGACCAACGTGCTCGGCGTCCTGTTTGCCGTTCGTGCCGTGATGCCCGGCTTCGCCGCGCAGGGATCGGGCCATGTCGTCATCGTCTCGTCCGCATCGGGTCGGGAGACCTATGTCGGCGAGCCTGCCTACATCGCGACCAAGCATGCGACGGTCGCGTTCGCCGAGAGCCTCCGCAAGGAGGTCGCGCCACGCGGCATCCGGGTGACGGTCGTCGAGCCCGGGCTGGTCGAGACGCCGCTCATTCACGTCTACCCCGAGGCCGATGAGCTCGTCCCCGGTGTCGTCCCGCTCGATGCCGGCGATGTTGCTGCCGTGATCCGGTTCGCGCTCGAGCAGCCGCCGAACGTCGACCTGTTCGAGGTGGTGGTCTGGCCGACGAACCAGATCCTCTAGGAGAACCGCGATCGGGGTCGGGCTACTGCTGCCCGGCCGCCGCGGCGACGCGAGCGGCGAACGCGTCGATGCCAGCGGCTCCACTGAGCGCGCCGATCTCCAGATCGTATCTTCGCGTCTCACCCGGTCCGAGCTCGATGAGCTTGCCCAGCCGCCGCGCTTCAGCCCTGCTGATGGCCGGGTTCGTCCCGGGCTCGAGACCGACCGCGTAGGTCCCCTCGCCGAGCATCCGCCAGACCATGAAGTGCGGAAGCTGGCCTGCCTGGAACACCTGATAGACACCGATACCGAGGCGGCGGTTGACCACCGCCACCGGGACCGTGCCGTCTTCCGCCGGCGCGGGGTCGTAGTAGAAGCACGCCTCCTGCGCGTCCCGCACCGGAGCCGACAACGTCGTGTGACCGGCAACCTCGACCCAGGAGTCGCAGGTCACGCTGCGGGCCGGCACGAGCAGCTCCGAGCCCGCATCGACCACCGGGAAGCCGCTGTTGCAGTGGTACAGGAGCATGTGGCTGGTGCTGCTGAACCCGACGTTCTCCACCTCATCGTGGATGCGAAACGACGATCCGCCCACGGACGCTTCGATCCGGCGCCGCAGCGCGATCTGCTCGCCGAACACGGCCGCCTGGACCACCAGCGCCTCTGCCCACAGGGTGCACTCGTCCCCATCCCACCGCTCGCCATAGCCAACGAGGCGAGCCGGCAGACCGCCGACGCGCCCGTGCAGGCCGTATCGAACGCTGGTGAACATGTGGGGCTGGTGGAACTGCTCTGCCGTGTCGTCCTCCGCCACCATCGTGTGGTCGAGCCCGCAGGTGACGACCATGCCGCCACCCCACGACCGGAACCAGCCCCAGTCATCGGGTTCGTAGTACCAGGGTCCGACCGTGCCCGGCGGTGCAAGCCAGCTGAGCGGGTAGCCGGCCATCTCGCATCGCCCGACGTCGAACGAGCGGTCGACGAGGACGTCGAACGCGAAACCGGTGCCCGTCCTGAACTCCAGGGTCCGAACCCCACGCGCCGGGCCATCGGCGAGCGTGACCAGCCGGACGCCGGCGACCTGGTCGAGGCGTCCGACGCGGCGCAGAAGCTCAGGCCGCGGATACGGCTCGTCCCACAGCTGCGGCATCAGCCTGCCGTCCTCCGCGCCCGCGTCCGGATCGCCGTCATGCGTTCACCAGGCCGTGGTGGCCCGGACCGCGCGGGATCACCGGCCAGATGTCGGTGACGATCCCATCGGCATCGACGACGTGGTAGGCGTCGAACCAGTTGACGGTCGACGGGGCGTAGCCCGGGATGACGGCAACGACGTCGCCGATCCGCGGCACCGGGTCCTCGGACGCGAACACGCCGTGCTCCTCGTCGAACCGGACGGCTCGCTCCGGGTGGCCGACGATCCGCGACAGCTCGCCATCGCCGATCGACTTGCTCCCGGCATCGATGATCAGCCTTCCCGGTGGACGGCTGATGACCGTCGCCGCGACGGTGAGTGCTTGCTCGAAGCCACCGATCATCCGGCCGTGGAACTCGTCCATCACCACGTAGCTGCCCGCCTGGATCTCGGTCACGCCCGGATATCGGGCGGTCCAGTCCCAGGTCGCCGTCCCGCCGGCCGACCGAACCGGCACCGGAATCCCATCGGCCTCGAGCCGCTCCGCGACGCCGATGAACAGCGCCATCGCGTCCCGCTGGAGGGCATGCCGCTCCTCGCGGTCCACTGTGAGCGAGCAGTGGCCCTCGTAGCCGGTGATGCCCACCAGTCGCAGCCCGCGCATGGCGACGATCTGCCGCCCGAGGGCGAGGGCCGCCTCGGACGTGTCGACGCCACAGCGGTCCATGCCGGTATCGACCTCGATGCACACGCCGAGCTCCGCGCCGGTGCCGCGCGCGGCCGCCGCCAGGTCGGCGGCGTTCGTCGGGTCGTCCACGGCGACGATGACGTCGGCTTCGCGGGCCAGGTCGGCCAGCACCCGGATCTTCGCGGCACCCGCCACCGTGTTGACGACGAACAGATGATCGAGCCCGAAGCGGGCCAGGGTCACCGCCTCCCAGACCGTCGCTACCGATAGCCCGATCGCCCCCGCCTCCACCTGCAGGCGGGCGAGCTCAGGGCTCTTGTGGACCTTGATGTGGGGCCGGATGGCGGCCGGCATCGTTCGCAGCGCCGCTGCCATCGCCGCGACGTTGCGCCGGGCGGCCGGCAGGTCGAGCACGAGCGCGGGCGTGACCAGCTCGGACCGGTGGCGACCGATCGCGGCGCCGTACTCGTCTGTCAGCCGCTGGTACAGGTCGCGGAACTCCGGCGGCGGGACCGCCGGGCCGAGGCCGGGCCGTGTACCTTGGGTCACGCTGGCGCGCCGCCCGCACGGGCCGCGCCGGCTGCCGTCCGCGCCCGCATGAGCGCCACGTTCGCCGCGACGTCGCCGCCATCGAACACGGCGCTGCCGGTCACGATGAGGTCGACGCCGAGCGCTGCGACCTCCTCGATGTTCGCTTTGGTCACGCCGCCGTCCACGCCCAGCAGGATCGGGTGATCGGCCGCGTCGATGAGCTGGCGGACGCGTCCGACCCGCTCCGGCGTCGTCGGCAGGAACGACTGGCCGCTCCAGCCGGGATCGATGGCCAGCACGAGGATCAGGTCGACCTCATCGAGCAGCGGCTCGACGATCTCGATCGGCGTGCTGGGGTCGAGCCCGACGCCGCGGATGATCCCTCGGTCCGGATCGTTGGCATTTGTCGCGTCGCCGAGCACGTGCAACACGCGATGCGGGTGGCTGACTCCCGCGAGGTGGACGGTGACGATGTCGGCCCCGGCAGCGACGAAGGCCTCCACCTTGGACAGCGGGTCCGAGACCATCAGATGGGCATCCTTGAGCAGCGGCGTCCGGATCGCCTTGACCAGTGGCGGTCCGAACGTCAGCTGGGGGCAGTAGACGCCGTCCATGACATCGATGTGCACGAGCTCGGCACCGGCGGCTGCGAGGCGCTCCATCTCGTGGCCCAGGTCGAGCAGGTTCGCGGTTGTCATGCCCACGCTCAGCCGGGGCCCGCCGGTCCGCAGGCGGTCGACCGACGTGCCCCCGCCGGCTACGGTCGCAGCCATGGGCTCAGGCCGGGACCTTGGGCGCTGCAAACTCGCGCTCGAGCGCCTGGAAGACCTCGAACGCCTCGGCCGGCCCATAGCCCTCGTGGACGACCTTGCGGACCGCCTGGATCATGGCGGCGGGCGACGAGCTCTGGAAGATGTTGCGACCCATGTCGACCCCCGCGGCGCCGCTGTCGATCGCCTGCCACGCCATCGTGAGCGCATCCAGCTCGGGCAGCTTCTTGCCACCGGCCATGACGATCGGTACCGGGCAGCCGGCGGTGACCTTCTCGAAGCCTTCGTCGCAGTAGTAGGTCTTCACGACCTGCGCCCCGAGCTCGGCACAGATCCGGGTCGCCAGCCCGAGATACCGCGCGTCCCGCACGAGCTCCTTGCCGACTGCCGTGACGCCCAGCACCGGCACGCCGCGCCTGTAGCCCTCGTCGACGAGCCGGGTCATGTTGGTCACCGTCTGGGTCTCGAACTCGCCGCCGACGAACACCTGGACGGCGATCGCTGATGCACCCAGCCGAACGGCATCGTCGACGTCCATCGCGATCCGCTCGTTCGAGAGCTCCCTGAGAATGCTGGGGCCACCGCTCGCCCGCAGGACAATGCCGTGCTGGGTCGTCGGAGGTACGACGCTCCGAAGGATCCCCCGGGTGAGCATCAGGGCATCCGCATGGGGCGCCAGGGGCACGATGTTGAGATCGACCCGCTCGAGGCCGGTCGTCGGACCCTGGAAGTAGCCGTGGTCGATGGCCAGCATGACCGTGTGGCCGCTCTCGGGCCGGAAGATCGTGGCCAGCCGGTGCTGCATCCCCCAGTCGTACGCGCCGGCACCCTTGAGGAAGAATGCCTCGTTGCGCTGCGGGACGTCCTCGTAGAACTGCTTGGTCTCGCTGCTGTCAGCCTCGGGCATCGTGGTGCGTCCTTTCCTGGTCAGGCACTGGCTGCAGGTTCATGGGCGTCGGCGCCGGCGGGCCACCACATCGGCGGGAGGAGCCCCGACTCGGACAGGTCGAGGACCTGCGGGTAGATCGCTCGCCAGGTCGCATACCGTTCGTCGTAGATGGTGCTGGCAGCGGGTTGCGGCTCGAACGTCTGCTCGAACCGGACCAGCTCGCCGACGACCTCCGCCAGGTCGCGGTAGATGCCGACTCCCACGCCGGCGCAGAACGCGGCGCCGAGGGCGGTCGACTCCTTGACCACCGGCACGCGGACCGGAAGCCCGACGACGTCGGCTACGATCTGCGGCCACAGGCGGCCCTTCGCGGCCCCACCCGTGAACACCAGCTCGCTAAAGGATCGTCCGGTGAGCTCGCGGATGATCTCGAGATGGCCGCGCGCCGTGTAGGCCGCCTGCTCCTCGAGGGCCCGGATGCACGCCCGCCGCCCCGATGCCGCCGGGCGCCCGACATCGAAGCCAAGGAAGGATGGCGACGCCTGGACCCACCGCTTCGCGTTCATCACATTGGCGAAGATCGCGGTGACGCCCTCCGATCCAGGCGGCACCGACGCGGCGGCCTCTTCCATCACGACGTACGCATCGACGCCTCGCCGGGCCGCCTCCGCGACCTCCGGCTCGCAGAACGCGTCGCGGAACCAGCGCATGGCGATCCCGCACCAGAACCCGATGCCCTCGGTCATCCACTGGCCCGGGACGGCGTGGCACAGGGTGCGGACGCGCGCCTGTGGATCGATGAGCGGCTCGTCGGTCACGACCGTCAGCTGCCAGAAGCTGCCCCCGACCAGCGTGATCCGATCGGGGCGAACGACGCCGATGCCCACCAACCCCAGCTGCGTGTCCGCGCCACCCACGATGACCGGCGTCCCCGCGACGAGGCCTGTCTCCTCGGCGGCGCGATCGGTCAGCGGCCCGACCACCGAGCCCGGCTCGAGGACCTCGGGAACGATGGCCGGCGACAGGTCGATCAGCCCCAGGGACGACTCGGACCAAGATCGGGTCCGGAGGTCGAACAGGTCCGAGCTGGACCCCGACGACGGGTCGGTGACGAATCGCCCCGTCAGCCGGTACAGGACCCAGTCGCTGAGCATGCCGACGTGGGCTGTGTCGCGGAACACATCGGGCTCGTGCGCCTTGATCCACAGGAACCGGGCCGGTGACGTGATCGAGACCCAGTCGCCACCCCGCTCGAAGATCCGCTGGGCGCGTCCGCTCCGGACGAGCTCGGTCGCCTCCGCCGACGCGCGCGAGTCGACGTTCGGGCAGGCCCAGATCTCTCTTCCGGCCTTGTCGTACAGGACCATCCCCTCGCGCATGCTGGTGCTGCTGACCGCGGCGACGTCGGAGGCTGCGATCCCGGCCGTTGCGATCGCCTCGCGGACGCACTCGCCGATGAGCGTCCAGTTGCGGGTCGTGTCGAACACCTGGGATCCAGGTGCGCCGGGAAGCGCCGCGTGCGTCCACTCGCGCTGGCCGATGGTGACCTGCGTGCCGTCCTCCGCGAACAGGACGGCCCGGCAGCTGCCGGTCCCGAGGTCGATGGCCAGGATGTAGCTCATCGCGGCGAGCCGGTGGCGGTGCCC
>Ga0307418_1000071_pt1 | contig 28689 bp, 24 predicted proteins | sample SalMarWE160220MG_2_FD_202160 | JGI IMG/M metagenome (GOLD analysis project Ga0307418, IMG submission 202160) | Salt marsh sediment microbial communities from the Plum Island Ecosystem LTER, Massachusetts, United States - WE1602-20 | ecosystem: Environmental > Aquatic > Marine > Intertidal zone >...
CCCAGGTGCGGGAAGGAGGCTTCTACCCACAGGCCTTGGAGAAAGGCTTGCGCAGTGAACGAGCTCTGATGCTGGCCCTGGCTGAGATGTATGTTCAGGGCGTTTCCACCCGCAAGGTCGCAGCCATCACGGAACAATTGTGCGGGAAAGCAGTATCAGCCACACAAGTCAGTCGAGCAGCTGCTTTGCTGGATGAAGTCCTGGAATCCTGGCGTAATCGACCTTTGGGTCCAATCGTTTACCTGTACCTGGACGCTCGTTATGAAAAGGTGCGAATGAACGGCCAGATCCGGGATGCGGCTGTTTTGATAGCCAGCGGAGTGAATCCTGAGGGAAAACGCCTGATTTTAGGCGTTTCCGTCTCGCTCGGTGAACAAGAGCTCCACTGGCGTGAGTTCCTGCAGAGCCTGGTGGAACGGGGATTGAAGGAAGTGAAGCTGATCATCAGTGATGCCCATGTGGGCCTGCAGGCGGCCCGAAAAGCGGTCTTCAGCGGCATTCCCTGGCAGCGCTGCCAGTTTCATTTGCAGCAGAATGCCAGCCAGTATGTACCCCGTCAAAGTATGAAGCGGGAAGTTGCGGCGGATATCCGGGCTATTTTCAATGCCCCAAGCCGGGAGCAAGCAGAAGCTCAGCTGCGCAGAACTGTTGAGAAATATGCTAAACGCGCTTCAAGACTGGCTGATTGGATAGAAGGCAATATCCCGGAAGGATTGACTGTGTTTGCTTTCCCAGAAGATCACCGTCGTCGGATTCGCACTGTCAACAGCTTGGAAAGAGTCAGTCAAGAAATTCGCAGGCGTACCAAAGTGGCCAGGATATTTCCAAACGAGGCCTCGTGTTTGAGATTAGTGAGTGCTGTGTTGATGGAAATCAGCGAAACTTGGGAGACTGGCAGAATTTATTTATCTTTATTAAGGTACTGAACTTCAAATACTATGGATCACTTGACTACTTTTACAGAAAAGATGTTGCACAATCGTCTGGGGCTGGTCAAAGGTTTCTGTAAGTGAAAGCATACTATCAATAAACAGGGAGGAGGCTCATTTCCCGATTGTATCAGGTTATAACTTGATGCGGGAGGAGTTTGAATTTCCCCGTGATTTTGAAGGGAAATATAACCTGGTCATCATTCCCTTCCAACAAATCCAGCAGCGAGATGTTAATACCTGGATTCCAGCAGCCCAAGAACTGGAACTGCGATTTGACGATCTTTTATATTATGAACTGCCCACAATCAATAAACTTCCCACTATCTCCCGTACATTTATAAATGAGGGAATGCGGGCAGGTATCCCGGATCAGACAGCGCGTGAAAGGACCATTACTTTCTATCTGGACAAGGATGTATTTAAGCAAGCCCTGGATATTGTTTCTGAGGACTCTATCCATCTATTTCTGGTAGACCAAGAGGGGAACATTCTCTGGCGAGAAATTGGATTGTTCAGTGAGATTAAAGGCCAATCTCTGATAAAAATCCTCGAAAATATGCAATAACCTGTAGCTCAGCTAAAAGTAGTCACAACCCCCGGAATTCCGGGGGTTGTTGTTAATACTTTCTTCTTGACATTAACGTTACGTTAAGGTGTAGAATGGGACAATGAGGAAATATTTTGATGTATACCATTAAAGAACTGGCGGACCTGGCTGGAGTTACGACCCGAACATTGCGTTATTACGATGAAATGGGTATTTTGACCCCTGCAGAGGTGGGTTCCAATGGCTACAGGTATTATGACCACAATAATCTGCTGCGACTTCAGCAGGTCTTATTTTACACAGAGCTAAATGTACCGCTGAAAGATATCCTAAATATTTTGAGCAGGCCGGATTTCCAGCCGCTGCCAGCCCTGCAAAACCACCAGGAAGCAATCCAGGAAAAAGTAAAAAGATATCAAGAATTGCTGGGGACCATTCAAAAAACCATTAACAATTTACAGGGAGAAGAAATCATGGCAGAAAAAGAATATTTTGAAGGTTTTGATGAAACCCAATATGAAGAAGAAACCAGAGAACTCTGGGGCCATACCTCCCAATATAAAGAGTCACAGCGAAAATGGTCCAGCTTCAGCAAGGAGCAAAAAGAAGAAATTAAAAAAGAAGGGGGGCGGATCGCCGCCCGGATGGTTACTGAAAATCCTGATGCCCGTCCGAACGACCCAGCTGTGCAAAAAGCAGTAGGGGACTATTATGCCTATCTCAACCAGTATTTTTATACCTGCGAAGTGGAATTTTTACGCAAGCTCGCGGAAATGTGGGTCCAGGATTCTCGTTTTGCGGTGAATTATGAACGCATCCGCGCAGGTGGAGCTGATTTTGTGAGGAAAGCAGTCCAGATCTACTGCGATACCCATCAGGAAAATAGCTGAGAGCGATTTTTCAGGTAATCTGGATCAAAATCGGATGGCGGATCTCATTCCGTGACCAGAACTTTCAATCAGATCCATTAATGGGATGGATACTTAATATTAGACTAATATTAATTGTGTTTTGATGGATATCCAAGCCCGAAGTGGATTGGTATAATGTCTCTGCTTCCCTAAAATGAAGCAAATTAATTTGGAATATTTACAGCAATGTGTGCCGGCTGCCTTTCTTTTGGTGCACTGGGCTTTTGCCCAACGGAGGTTTTTGTGGATTCTGGATCAAATAATCGACAATCAATTGTATATATGCTGGTTTTTATCGGGATCATCATCCTGGTATTTTATGCTGTCCGCCAGCAGTCTATTGCTACCGAGAATATAACCATTGGTGAGGTTGCCCAGCAGATCATTGACGGCAGGCTAAATCGGGTTGTTGTTAATGAAGATGAACTGGAGCTTTTTTATGCGGACGGCTCGGAAGGGATTTCCCATAAAGAACCGGATGCGACCTTTGTGGAACAACTGACACAGCTGGGCGTTTCCGTTGAGGATCTCAGTCCCGATAACGTAAACATTGAGATTCAACCACCCAGCACCTGGTTTGGCATAATTAATATCCTGGGTTATATTTTGCCCTTTATCATGATAGCTGGATTATTCTGGTTTGTCTTCCGGCAGGCACGAGGTGGAGGTTCTGCTGCGATGAATTTCGGCCAATCCAAGGCCAGGAAATTCACTGGAGATAATCCCACCGTGACCTTTGATGATGTAGCCGGAATCCCAGAAGCCAAGGAAGAGCTCTTTGAGGTGGTCGAATTCTTACGGGAACCCGAAAAATTCATTGCCCTTGGCGCTCGAATTCCCAAAGGTTTACTGCTGATGGGGGCGCCTGGTACTGGAAAAACGCTGCTGGCTAAAGCTGTATCTGGAGAGGCAGGTGTACCGTTTTATTCCATTTCCGGATCCGAATTTGTAGAAATGTTCGTAGGTGTCGGCGCCAGCCGCGTCCGGGACCTTTTTGATAAAGCAAAAAGTGACTCACCCTGTATCGTATTCGTGGATGAAATTGACGCAGTTGGGCGCCACCGAGGCGCTGGGTTAGGCGGAAGCCACGATGAACGTGAGCAGACTCTAAACCAAATCCTGGTTGAAATGGATGGTTTTGACACGGACACCAATGTGATCATCATTGCTGCTACCAACCGCCCGGATGTGCTGGACCCGGCGTTGCTGCGCCCTGGTCGGTTTGACCGGCGTGTGATCCTGGATCGTCCAGATATGGTCGGCCGGGAAGCCATCCTCGAGGTTCATGCTAGGGGAAAACCACTGGCACCTGACGTGGACTTGAAGATTCTTGCCAAAAGCACCCCCGGATTTGTAGGTGCTGATCTGGAAAACATGATCAATGAGGCCGCCATCCTGGCTGCCAGGCGAGAGAAGAAAGTCATTGAACAGACTGATTTCCAGGAATCAATTGAACGTGTAATCGCAGGACCGGAACGTAAAAGCCGATTGATCAGCGATGTGGAAAAGCAGATCATTGCTTACCATGAGGCTGGTCACGCGATCACAGCCCGTTCACTTCCTGAGGCGGATACAGTTCACAAAATTTCCATCATCGCCCGCGGTCAAGCTGGCGGGTATACGCTGATACTTCCTGAAAATGATCGCACCCTGGTCTCCAGGAATAAAATCCTGGCCGATATGGTGAGTTTGCTGGGAGGCAGGGCTGCAGAGGAAATTGTATTCAGCGATATTACTTCAGGGGCTTCAAATGACCTAGAACGGGTAACAAAGTTAGCCCGGGAAATGGTCACCAGACTGGGTATGAGTTCGGAACTGGGCCCGATGGTCTATGGCAAAAAAGATGAAATGGTCTTCCTGGGTAAAGAATTCACAGAACAGCGAGATTACTCTGAATCTGTGGCAGAGAAGATCGATAAAGAAGTAAAAGAATTGGTCGTGGCCGCTTATAAGCGGGCAAAGGATATCCTCCTGGAGCACCGCGATGTTCTTGATACACTAGCAGCGAAACTACTCGAGCAGGAAACCGTCGATGCCAAGGAGCTGGGAGAGATGTTCCCGATTCCTGAACCGAAAAACGGTGGTATGCCGGTTAAAAATTAGTAGATAGAAGATAAAATATCAGCTAATATGGATACGGTTTCCTTGAGGAAACCGTATCTTTTTTAATCTGGAGAAAGATCCGGGGTCCGGGGTTTAATTGAGCAAGCCTGATTATTGTGATATTGTTAGTAATATCTGGATTTTTAAGGATCCTTCACTATGATATATTATCTGGAGCAAGATTAATTGATGGATATTCCTATCTGGAAAGAACACCTTACCCACCTGCCATTGGGCGATATTTACCTTTTTTCGGAAGTGGGTTCTACCAACCTTGTAGCGGAGCAGAAGATCAAGGCTGGTGCACCGCCATTTTCACTGGTAATAGCTGATTCGCAAACTGAGGGTAAAGGCAGGTTGGGACGGAGTTGGATCACCCGGGCTGGTAAAGCACTGGCTTTGAGCTGGATCCTGTATCCAGAACCGGGCAGGCTCCAACCGGAGACCCTGAGTATATTAAGTGGACTTGCCCCGGTTGCGGTTGTGGAAGTCCTGAGAGAAATTTATGCTCTGCCAGCAGAGATCAAATGGCCCAACGATGTACTGGTGGAAGGGAAAAAAGCCGCCGGTGTGCTGGTTGATGTCCGGTGGAATGGATGTCTCCTCACGGATGTGGTTCTGGGGATTGGGGTGAATGTCGCCCGGGGTTCTGTTCCTCCCCCTCAGCAATTAAATTTCCCGGCTATCTCACTCGAAGAGGCTGCAGGAAAAGAGATCTCCCGCCTGAAGCTTCTGACCCAAATTATGGGATCCTTAATTAAATGGTATTCCAGGCTGGTTGAACCCTCATTTATCCAGGCCTGGAATTCGATGTTGGCTTTTAAGGGGCAGAAGGTCAATTTGACCACGGAGAGGGGGTTGAGAGGCCAGGGAGAAGTGCTGGGCATCAGTGATGACGGATCCCTGATCCTGATTTCTGAGGCTGGACAGGAAACCGAATATCACTCTGGTGAGATCCAGCTCCGGCTGGTTGACAGATCCTGAAAATAAGCTACACTAGGAAAAGGATTGTAATTCCAAGGGAGTATTCCGATGTCCTTAGATAATATCCGCAATGAGATGGATGACGATTTTGACTTTTCTGAAGATGATGTGTGGGGAGAACCGGTTGAAGCCCCTAAAAAGCAGTTCCTGGGAATGACTCCGGGACAGCGGTTTGTGCTGGCCTTCTTATTATTTCTGACCGCGACCATCCTGGCGGCTTTTTGCCTTCTGGTAACAGGGAAAATATCGCTTCCATTTTAGTATCTATGCCTATCCATTAAAAGAAGGTTTCCAATCTGGAAACCTTCTTTTTTTATTCGTATCGGGACGCGAAATCCTTGGCTATCAAGAAATAATTTCACTTCAATCGAAGAACAAAGATAGACGCATCTCTCCCGGGCTCCAGATCCTGGTTTCAGCTAAGATTCAGTATCTGGTGGTTCTTCCTCTGGTATTTCCAGTCCATCTTCCGCCATATCTTGTTCAGAAAAACGGGCGATGGCAACCACTACATCGTCTTCCCTCATCTGCATGATGGAAACACCCCTGGCAACCCGGTTGTACTGGGAGATCGTCCCTGCCTTGGTGCGCATTACTGTGCCTTCCGCTGAGATGATCGTAATCTGGTCGCCTTCGGGCTGTACAACCCGGGCAGCAGCGATGGTGCCAATGGCTCCCAGGGCTTTTTTATCTACAGTCAATACACCCATGGTGGCCCGACTGCGGCTAGGATATCCATCCAGCGCAGTTCGTTTACCAAACCCTTTTTCAGTGATAATCAGCAGATCGCCGCCTTTTTCGACGATATCCATACCCACGACCTGGTCTTTTTCTCGCAGCCGGATTCCAATAACGCCCATGGCTGGTCGATTCATGGGGCGGACTTCTTTTTCCTCAAAGCGCAGGGCATATCCGTTCCGGGTGACCAACATGATGTCATCCTTCCCGCTGGTAAGCTGGACCCAACCCAAGCGATCATCCTCTTTCAGATTCATGGCAATCAAACCGGAAGGTCTGACCGATTCAAACTCAGAGAGATCCACCCGTTTGATCAACCCATTCTGGGTCACTATGGTGCAATATTTGGCTTCTTTGAAATCAGCCACGGGCACAATAGCAGTGATCTTCTCTTGGGGATCTATGTTCAATACGTTTACGATCGGAAGTCCCCGGCTGGTTCGGCTGGCCTCTGGAATATGGTAAGCCTTGGAGGAATATACTTTACCGCGATCCGAGAAGAATAACACGGTATCCAGTGTGCGGGCAGGAATGAGCGCCATCACCTCATCCTCTTCGCGCATAGAGTGGCCTTTAACGCCAATGCCGCCCCGTTTCTGGGAGCGGTATGCTCCAGCCATGACTCGCTTGATATAACCTCTTTCTGTGATGCTGATCAGGATCGATTGGTCCTGGACCAGGTCTTCTTCGTCAATATCCTGCTCTGCATCAGGCGCGATATCTGTTCGGCGTTCATCGCCGTATTTTTCTACCAGGTACGCCAGATCATCCTTGATGGTAGCTAGCTGCTGTTTCTGACTGCGGAGCAGACTCTTGAACTCTTTGATTTTTTGTGCTAGTTCTTTGTGTTCATCCTCAATTTTCTGACGCTCCAGGGCAGCCAATCTCTTCAGCTGCATATCCAGGATGGCCTGTGCTTGGATCTCTGTTAATCTAAAACGCTCCATCAATTCGGTACGAGCGGTCTCTGTATCGGCTGAACCCCGAATGGTTTTAATCACTTCATCAATATCAGCCAGGGCGATTAACAATCCATCCAGGATATGGGCCCGGGCTTCGGCTTTGTTAAGTTCGAATTTTGTTCTCCGCTGGATGATATCCAGGCGGTGATCGATATACAAAGTCAGGGCTTGTTTGAGTGAGAGCAGGACGGGCTCTTCGTCGATCAAGGCCAGCATCTGGGCCCCAAATGTGGTTTGCAGGGCAGAATATTTGTAGAGCTGGAAAAGAACCTTGCGGGGTTGGGCGGAGCGTTTCAGTTCGATTACGATGCTCATACCTTCCCGGTCTGATTCATCTCGCAGATCCGAGATTTCCTTGATCTTATCTTCTCTCACCAAGCTGGCAATGCGTTCGATCAAAGTAGTCTTTTTAAGCTGGTAGGGGATTTCAGTGATTACAATCCGAAAGCGCCCGGTCTGATCCATTTCCTCGATATGGGCCCGACCGCGCAGAATGATTCTTCCCCGACCGGTTACGTATGCCTGTCGAATGCCTTCATCACCAATGATGATGCCGCCAGTAGGGAAGTCTGGTCCCGGGATAAACTTGATCAGATCCTCGATTGTGACTTTATCGATCGTGTTGTAATTATCGATCAGGTGATTGATCCCGGCCGCCAATTCGTTCAAGTTGTGAGGCGGGATATTGGTTGCCATACCTACTGCGATCCCTGCAGCCCCATTCAGGAGCAAGTTCGGAAGCCGGGCAGGCAGGGTGTTTGGCTCCTGGAGGGATCCATCAAAGTTGTCAATAAAATCAACCGTGTCCTTGTCAATATCTGCCAGCATTTCTTCCGAGATGGAATCCATTCGAGCTTCGGTGTAACGCATGGCAGCAGGCTGGTCCCCGTCAATGGATCCAAAGTTGCCTTGTCCGTCAACCATCGGATAACGCATGGAGAATGTTTGAGCCATTCGCACCATGGAGTCGTAAACAGCGCTATCGCCGTGGGGGTGATATTTACCCAGCACTTCACCGACGATACGGGCTGATTTTTTATAGGAACTGTTGGAGCGGATGCCCATATCATACATTGCATAGAGGATTCTGCGGTGGACAGGCTTTAACCCATCCCTGGCATCCGGAAGAGCTCTGGCGACGATCACGCTCATAGCGTAATCGAGGTAGGAAGAGCGCATTTCTTGATCAATATTGATCGGTTGAACGACACCAATATCCATAATTTGACCCTTGTTTTTTCCAAAACATATTAATGAAAATGAGTGCTGCAAGAAGGGGGCACTCTCGCCTCAATTATACCACTCAGGGCCTCTGATTGCCCCTCCAGAGACCCTTCCTGGAAGCCTTTGAAAGGGGCATAATTTAAACTAAAAACCCCGGATTTCCGGGGTTTTTAGGGTTATTTTCGAGGGAAATTAGAGGCTGGCCAGATATTCGTTGATGGCTTTGGCGGCCACCCGTCCTGCACCCATGGCTTTGATCACCGTAGCGGAACCGGTAACGATATCACCACCTGCAAAAACGCCAGTTTTTGAGGTCTTTCCGGTTTCTTCATCAACCAGGAAAGTCCCCCATTTGCTTGTTTTTAGATCCGGTGTGGTCTCAGAGATGAATTTCCGGGGTGTTGTGCCCAAAGCCACGATCACTGTGTCTGTTTCTACAATGTGTTCAGATCCTTCGATGGGGATTGGGCGTCTTCTTCCGGAATCATCAGGTTCACCCAGCTCCATTTTGATACATTCTGTCGCTACAACTGCGTTTTTCTCATTGCCGATGAAACGGATTGGATTTGTCAACAAGTTAAAAATGATACCTTCCTCTTCCGCATGATGGAGTTCTTCCGCACGAGCCGGCATTTGGTCTCGTGCTCGGCGGTAGATGATGCTTACTTCAACATCATCTCCGCCAACTCGTTTTGCTGCCCGAGCGGCATCCATAGCAACATTCCCGGCACCGATCACAGCCACTTTTTTGCCTACTTTTATAGGGGTGACATATTCTTCTCGGTAGGCTTTCATAAGATTCACTCGGGTGAGGAACTCGTTGGCTGATGAAATCCCGTTCAGGTTTTCGCCAGGTATATTGAGGAACATTGGCAGACCTGCGCCTGTACCGATGAATATCGCGTCATAGCCATCTTCATCCAACAGGGCATCAATAGTCCTGGTTTTGCCGATCAACATATTCAATTTGATCTCTGCGCCCATTTTTTTAATGGTTTCAATTTCAGCAGCCACAATTGCCTTGGGTAGACGGAATTCTGGAATCCCGTAAACCAGCACACCACCCAATTTATGCAGGGCTTCAAATATAGTTACTTTATGGCCCGCCTGAAGCAATTCATAGGATACTGTGATCCCTGCTGGACCTGAGCCAACCACAGCGACCTTTTTCCCGGTAGAGGGAGCGACCTTGGGAAGTTCCACAGCCCCTTGTTCCCGTTCATAGTCGGCCACAAATCTTTCCAGCCTTCCAATGGCAACCGGCTCATCAATTTTCCCAACCACGCAAACTTGCTCACATTGTTCTTCCTGGGGGCAGACACGTCCACAGACAGCAGGTAAAAGGTTGGTTTCCTTGATCTTCTGAGCTGCGCCGATAAAGTCGCCTTCCGCAACCAGGTGGATAAAGCTGGTGATGTCAACAGATACCGGGCAGCCGTCCACACAAGGCTTCTTGGGGCACTGTAAACAGCGCTTGGCTTCGATCAGAGCCAGTTCAGGGGTAAAACCAAGGGCAACTTCATTAAAATCCTTATTACGTTCATTAGGGGGGCGGACAGGCATTGCCTGGCGAGGCACACGTTCTGGTTTTTTACGGGGAGGGCGGGTACGTTTTTCTTCGGTCATTTTGCTCTCTCCTGTTCCGCTTTGTCTATGATTGCATCCATCTGACATTTCTGTTCTTGATCGTAATAGTGGTGTTTGGCGATCTGTTCGTCAAAATCGACCAAATGAGCGTCAAATTCCGGTCCATCCACACAGGCAAATTTCACTTCGTCACCGACAGTAACCCGACAGCCGCCGCACATTCCGGTGCCGTCGATCATGATTGCATTCAGACTGGCAATGGTATGGATCTTATAAGGCCGGGTCACTTCTGCAACCGCTTTCATCATCATGGTGGGCCCAATGGCAACAACCAGGTCGATTTTCCTTTTTTCATCTATCAGTCCCTGCAGCACTGTTGACCCAAATCCCTTGACCCCATAACTTCCGTCATCGGTGGTGACAATTAACTCGTCGCTGACTGCCCGCAGTTCTTCTTCCAGAATGAGCAGTTCCTTATTCCTGGCGCCGTTAATTGTGATTACTTTATTGCCGGCTTCCTTCAATCCCTTGACAATGGGATACAAAACGGCAGTGCCAACACCTCCTCCAACACATACTACTGTGCCGAACTTTTCCATATCGGTTGGCCTGCCAAGAGGTCCCAGAACATCCAGAAATCCATCTCCAACTTCAAAACTGACCAGGCAGGTTGTGCTGAACCCGGCTTTTTGGATGATCAGATCAATGGTGCCTTTTTCCGGATCTGAATCGACGATCGTTAATGGAACCCGCTCGCTGGTTTCATCGGCGCGAATGACCACAAATTGACCGGGTTTTCTGGATCGGGCCACTTCGGGGGCTTCGACACTGAATCGGGTGATATTTGGAGCGAGAATCTGTTTTTTTACGATTTTGTACATAAGTCTACTCCTGAAATCCGTTCAGAGTTGATTAGTCTGATTATGGCACACTATGATTATAACTTTTATCCCTGTTTGTAAGTCATGTTTTTTTGTGTAACTTGTCATAAGTTGTCTGGAAATTTTCTCAGGATTTGTATGAACAAAAGATGCTCTTAACAACCAGGGAAGGCCGTCACACCAAACATGGATTCCAAATGACTGGTTAGACCGGAACACCAGTTCCTGATATGATATAGGAGGTTATTAGTAGGCACACAGATTGAGGAGAGCAATGACCGTAAATTCCACAGATCAGCCCCATCCGGCAGCTAAAAATAAGTTCCAAAGGCGATATTATTTGAGTTGGTCCAGTTTTTGGACCGATTTTAAATTCCTTGTTTCAAATCGGGATCAGATTAAAACTGCCATGTCTTCCCCGAAGCTGAATTCAGCTTTTAGGGAGCGATTGATGCTGGCTGTTACAGAAGTGAATCGATGCCGCTACTGCAGAACTTTTCATGTCGGACAAGCCAAACAGGCAGGCATTCCCATTGAAGAAATCGCAACTTACCTCAAAGGAACTATCCCTGATGAAGTGCCCGAAGAACAAAAACTGGCCGTTTGTTATGCCAGGCACTGGGCGGAAACTGATAGTCATCCCGATCCAGATTATATTGATCAGGTCAAAGGATCCTATGGAGATGATGGTTTCCAGGCCATCAGCATGGTGTTAAGGATGATCAGAATGGGAAATCTACTTGGCAATACTTGGGACTATATTTTGTTTAAAATATCACTTGGAAATTGGGGTTAATTAAACTCTCAAATAGAGGGTAAACTTTCCTGTATGGACGATCAAAAACAACCCGTTATTATAAAAGTGCTGGCACCAGAAGAGTGTTTAATACTCAATTGGTTCCTGCTGCTTAAGTCATGGTATGATAATTTAGTAGGAAAGTTGTGTAAATTTCCGACACTGCAGGTAAAATCCCTTTCAGAAGAGTTGTGATAGGGGTTTTTGATATTTGTAAATCATTATTCAACAGGAAGCCTCACTAAAGCGTATCAAATTCGAGGACACGGAGAGTAAAGCATGCAGGAAAAATTAGAACAATTAAAATCAATTTTGGCGATTATTTCTGACCTAAACGGTGCAACAGCTCTGTTAGGCTGGGATCAGCAATGTTATATGCCCGCGGGGGGAGTTATAGGGCGTGGAAACCAGATTGGTACTCTGAGCAGCCTGGCACACTCAAAATTCGTCTCCGAGGAGGTTGGATCACTCTTGGAAGAACTGAAACCGTATGCTGGATCTCTTGACCAAGAAAGTGATGACGCCTGTTTGATTAAAGTCACCGATCGTGATTATCAGAAGGCTGTCAATGTTCCCAATGAATATGTAGCAGAGTGGTCCCGGGTGATAACGGTTGCCCACGGGGCCTGGGAAGAGGCCCGCGCCAATGATGATTTTTCACATTTCCAACCTCACCTTGAGAAAATTGTGGAAATGAGGCGTCAGTATGCTGATTTCTTCAAACCCTATACCCATGTGTATGACCCACTTCTGGATGATTTTGAGCCAGGTATGACTACCGCCGAGGTGCAGGAGATCTTTACCGGATTGCGCCCCAAGCAGGTGGAGTTGATCAAGGCTATCAGCGAAAAACCGCAGGTAGACGATAGTTTCCTGCATTTACATTACGAAGATCAGAAGCAGTTGGAATTTGGAAAAGCGGCAATTACGAAATACGGATATGACTGGAATAGGGGCAGACAAGATAAAGCCGCCCATCCTTTTACAACCAGTTTCGGACTGGGTGATGTTCGCATCACCACTCGCGTAGATGAGGATTTTCTCAATACTTCCCTGTTTGGCACCCTGCATGAATCCGGTCATGCCATTTATGAACAAGGAATCGCCCCAGAGCTAGACCGCACACCTCTGGGCGATGGTGCTTCCCTGGCGGTTCATGAGTCACAATCCCGAATGTATGAGAACTTGCTGGGACGATCCTATGATTTCTGGGTATATTTTTACCCCCAATTGCAGGATCGATTTAAAACCCAACTCGGGAATGTGGACCTTGATACATTCTACAAAGGCATAAACAAAGTTGAGCCATCTCTGATCCGGGTTGAAGCTGATGAAGCAACCTATAACCTGCACATTATGCTGAGGCTGGAGCTGGAAATCGCATTGATGGAAGGTAAACTGATGGTTGCTGATCTGCCAGAGGCCTGGAACGACCGCATGAAGGATTATCTGGGTGTTGTTCCTCATAATGATGCAGAAGGTGTGTTGCAGGATGTCCACTGGGCCGGCGGTGCCTTAGGCTACTTCCCAACCTATGCCCTTGGCAACTTGGTTTCCAATCAGCTGTGGGAGAAAATCAACCAGGATATTCCCGAGTTATCAGGTCAGATCCAGAAAGGGAACTTCGCGGAACTGCTGGCCTGGCTGCGGGAAAACGTACACCGCCATGGGGCAAAATTCAAACCGCAGCACCTGGTGAAACGAATTATTGGGTCAACGATTTCGCCAGAACCATACGAAAAATACCTGAACGATAAATTTGGAGCGATTTACGAGTTGTAAGTACTGTTCTCGTTTCAAGAATGGTAACCATCGGGTCTCTAAGGAGAGGCAGTGGGACAGATTCTTTTTATAGATGATGATACTGATTCCCTGGCAATGTATGTCAAGGCGGTATCGTTAGCCAATCATCAGGCTGATATTGCTTCCAGCGTTATGGAAGGCTTGGATCTGGTCAAGGAAAAATCCTATGACCTGATCTTTGTGGACTTAAATATCCCGGGGGTATCAGGTTTGGAGATGTTGCATAAGATAAAAAAGGATCGCAAGACAAAAAAAATACCAGTGATTGTGATCTCTGCCATGCCAGAGGACAGTCTTGTAGATGATGTGTTAAAGGCCGGGGCACAGCTATTCCTTGAAAAGCCGGTTGCCCTGGATGAACTCTATTCTGTTATTGATAAATTTGAAGGGAATTTAACCCCTTCTGTCTGACCTGGACTCCAGACCTCCCGCATGTCAATCCGTCGATTATCGATCTTACTACTGTGTCTATCATTTATTGCTGCAGGCTGTGATGTTTTGCCCTGGAGTGCTGCCCCGACTTATATACCCGAAGAACATATCCCAACCTTGATCGAAATGACAGCCCAGGCCCTGGTTGATGGTGGACTGGTTACGCCACCCACACCGAATCCTACGGCAATTCCAACCATCACAGATACACCTACGATCACCCCCTCGCCTGTGGATACAGTTGAACCGGCACTGAATGTGGTTATGGATACACCTGTACCATTGACTCTGCCAGATCCTCTTCCCCAGGCAGAGATCCAGATCATCAATCCAGGCAGATTATCCAGGGTCATTTCCCCTTTCAACCTGCATGTCTACCTGGCACCGCCAAAGAATGAACAAGAAGAAAATTCCACCTATATGATTTCTCTATATGGAGACGATGGTCGTATCCTGGAGAGAGAAGTCCTCACCCGCGAAGAGGGTGAAAGCGAAAATTCTCACCTGGTAATGGATTTCAATTTTGATATCACGGGTGAAGCTGAAACCGCGCGCCTGGAAGTCAGTGCAGTGGATTCATATAATCGGATAACTTCTCTGGACAGCACTGATGTGATCCTGTTGTCAGATGGGAACCCGGAAATCAAATCCATCCTGGATCTTTATGCCAGTATGATCATCCAGCAGCCGATTCCAAGCACTTTGATCCAGGGTGGTGTCCTGATCGTTCAGGGTCTGACCCGTTTTGCGCCAGATGATCAGCTCTTGGTGGAATTGGTAAATCGGGATGGGAATCAAGTTGGATCGGCAGAATTGCCGGTTGCGGAAGATGATTTAGGTAACGGTTTTCGTCCTTTTAGCGGGGAAATTCCTTATCAGGTCAGCTCTTCGTCATGGATTCGGGTCCAGGTAGTCGCCCGGGACGGGAAATTCTCGGGTATTCAACAGCTCATCAGTGTGGAAGTTCTGGTCAGCCCCTGATTATTTTATGAGCTTTTCAACTGAATCGAGATCGTACGAACTGGACCAGCTGTTTTAGCTCACTTGTTTTCAATACCCCCAAACCTGCTGTATAAACACCAATCCCGACCAGTATTCCCCCAAGAACCAGGAGCCAGACAGAATAACCGCTGGCCAGGGTGATCCAGCCCAGAATGGCTGCTGCCATTAAGGCCCCAGAGGCCATGGATATCCCCAGGCCCGTTCCGATTTGTTTTCCATTCATTCCGCCAAGGCGTTTTCGCATAATTAATATCAGGCCAACCATTTCCAGTCCTGTCGCGAGTGTATTTGCCAGTGCCAGACCACCATGCGGCATCCATCCCTTTTTTATAAACATACCAGCAAATACATAGCTGAATAAAACATTGAGAGACATAGCGGCAATGCCGATCAATACCGGAGTTTTTGTATCGTGAAGCGCATAAAAAGCTCGGGCCAGTATTTCCACCATGGCATGGCCCACTAACCCGATCCCGTAAAATAACAGAGCCCAGGCAACTAGCTTTGTTGAGCGGGCGTCGAACTCACCTCGCTGTAAGACTAAAGTAACAATCGGCAATCGCAGTATTATCAATCCCAGGCTGGCGGGAATGGAAAGCAGTAAGATTCCTCTTAATGTTGCCGATAGTGAATTCCTCATCTCATCCAGTCTGTTTTTTGCTACCTGGGCGGAAAATGTGGGTAGGGCTGCTGTGGCGATCGACTGTGCAATGGCTGCCAGGGGCATTAACATCAGTGTAAAAGCGACCTGGATGGCTGTTACGCTGCCTTCCGGCATCCCGGAGGCCAGGCGAATATTGATCCAGAAGTTTAACTGCACCACAGCAACACCCAATACACGAGGTCCCATTAAGCGGGCGACTTCCCGGACATCAGATGATTCCAAGCCCAGTGATGGGATATAAGAAGCTTTTTGTTTGAATAACAAGGGCAGCTGTAAGATTAGATGTAAAGCGGATCCGATCAATACTCCCCAGGCCAGCCCGAAAATTCCCATAGTAGGCGATAGAACAGTAACACCAAAGATCATCCCGATCTGGTACATGGCCGGGGTTAATGCCGGGATAAAGAATTTTTGGTGAGAATTTAAAATTCCCATTACCAGCCCGCTCAGGCCGAACAGAACCGCTGACGGCAGCATCAAGCGTGTAAGAGCGATTGTCAGTACTTCTTTGGCTGGATTAGCCGCAAACCCTGGCGCGATAATATAATGCACCACCTGGGGAGCAAATATTGCCGCCAGGGCTGCTGCCGTAGTGAGGATGATTAGTATCAGGTTGAAAATAGAAGAAGCCAACTTCCAGGCTTCTTGGCGTTTTTCCTTGGCCAGCAGGCTGGCGAAAGTGGGTATAAAGGCTGAACCGAGTGCTCCGCCAGCAACCAGGTTAAAGAGCGTTTCGGAGATCCTGTTGGATGCATTAAACGCTTCCATCGGAGCCGATGTGCCAAAAGCATTAGCAACCAGGATCTGGCGGATAAGACCGGCGATATTGCTAAGCACATACGCAGCTGTAACCAGGCTGGCTGCGCGGGCAATTTGGCGATTGGCTGAGGGTGGAGCAGGGATATCTAAATAGTTCTTCACAGTCTTGGATTATAACATCACCCACCCCCTTGTTCTGCCTGCCAACCTGACCTGCTTCTTAGAATTTGTATATACCCTTATGCTATAATCGCTCCAGAACTGGCAAAATGATTATTAACAATAAGGTGAGCTGATGTTAGGTAAAATTGTCCGATTGGTGGGTGGAGATCCCCATCAGAAAATCCTCCAAAACCTCGCGGTTGAAGTTGAGGCGATTAATGCTCTTGAAACTGAATACGAAGGATTAAGCGAAGAAGAGCTGAAGGGCAAAACGAATTTATTTCGCTTGCGCTTGGCCAAGGGAGAAACGCTGGATGATATCCTGCCTGATGCTTTTGCCGCAATCCGGGAAACCAGCAAACGCATGATTGGCCAGCGCCATTATGATGTTCAGATGATCGGCGGAATTGCCATGCACCGCTGTTTTGTAGCGGAAATGCGGACTGGTGAAGGGAAAACACTTGGCGCCACCTTACCCCTCTATCTAAATGCTCTCAATCTGTCGCCCGAATGGATTAAAAAAGCGCAAGCTGCCTGGGGAGAAAACCCTGATTCCTGGCAGTTTGTCCCTCTGGGTGGTTTACCTGTAGGACGGGGTGTCCATCTCGTGACAGTAAATGATTACCTGGCCCGGCGTGATGCCCGTTGGATGGCTCCAATCTATAACTACCTGGGTTTAAGTGTTGGCGTGCTGCAAATGGCTGCCAGAACTGAACATGGAAAAAAGGCCTTTCTCATTAACCTTGAGAATAAATCCCCCCAGGAAGACCGCAACCAACTGGATATGGTGCTGAGGAAAAAGGCATACAACGCTGATATTGTTTACGGTACCAATAATGAATTTGGTTTTGATTACCTGCGCGACAATATGGCCATGATATTGGAAAGCCGGGTGCAGCGCGGGCATCACTATGCCATTATCGACGAAGTGGATAATGTGTTGATCGATGAAGCCCGGACACCACTGATCATTTCCGGTCCATCTCATGATGACCCTGAGTGGTACCGGCGCATGTCTACGGTTGTCAAGAGGCTGAAACCTGAGGACTATGAGATCAGCATTCGCGATCGCAATATCACCCTTACACCTCTGGGTGAAATGCATGTGGAAGAACTGCTGGGACAGCCGTTGGGAGATCCAGACAATCCGGAAGATATCACTCAGGAGCAGGCCCGGTTATCAGGTTACCTGGAACAGGCGCTGCGGGCAGAATTCATATTTAAGAAGAATAAGGATTACCTTGTTCAGGCTGGCAAAGTGGTGATCATTGATGATTTCACTGGGCGATTAATGCCGGGGCGGCGCTGGTCTGACGGTCTGCATCAGGCTGTGGAAGCCAAGGAAAATGTCAAAGTCCAGGGTGAAAATGTCACCTATGCCACAATCACAATCCAGAATTATTTCCGAATGTATGAAAAACTCTCCGGTATGACCGGAACAGCAGTGACAGAATCTGAAGAATTTAATGAGATCTATAGCCTGGATCCGATAGCAATTCCAACCAATCTGGATTATGCGGCCGCCCAGGAGGATACTTCCCTGGTGACACTTAAGGGGAAGGAAACTGATAGCGGTTTTGAGTATACCTATTATGCTGATAAAGATGACCCGGAAAAAGCCCCCTTATATTGGAAAAGAAAAGATTATTCCGACCTGATTTACATCAGCGAGGAAGCTAAACTGAGGGCGATTACTGAGGAAATCCTGACTTTCCATGTAGTGGGTCGACCATTACTAGTGGGCACTACTTCAGTCGAGAACTCCGAAACCTTATCAAACCGGCTGGATGGTCCATCAATCCGGAACCTGGCCTTTACCCTGATGATCCGGGAAAGCTGGATGCGAAAACATGACCGGTTCCCTGATGGCAGGCGGATCCCTGAGCTGCAGCCGCTGAACGTTCCTCTTACTACCCTTAAATTGGGTAATCTCAGGAATATGATCAAAGAATTGGATCTGGATCTTGAGCTGAATTTCAATGATCCGGAAAACGTGCAGCTTCTGCTGGATATCTTAGAGCTGAATTCATCTCATGCCGATCGTTTGAACCAGGTCCTGAAACGTGGCGTGGACCATAATGTGCTTAACGCCCGCAAACATACTGAGGAAAGTCAAATCATTGCTGGCGCTGGTGCGTTTGGGGCAGTGATGATCGCTACAAGTATGGCCGGCCGTGGCGTGGATATTAAACTGGGTGGTGAACTTGCAGAAGAGATCACCACGGATGTGGTCCGTGTTCTAACTCGGGCAGGCTTTGAGGACCCCTTTGAGCTTTCACTGCAGGAACAGGAAAAATTGGTCAAGCAGCTCGATAAAGAAGACTACGGCATCTATGAAACAGAGATTAATTATTTCCTGCAGCATATGCGGGATCAAGAGCAGGTGAAGGCTCTGGGCGGTCTGCATGTGGTCGGATCAGAACGGCATGAAGCTCGCCGGATCGATAATCAGCTCCGGGGCCGCGCGGCCCGCCAGGGAGATCCCGGGTCCTCCCGTTTTTATCTTTCCATGGAAGATGATCTGATGGCCCGGTTTGGCGGTCAACAGATGGAAGCTCTCATGACCCGCCTCCAGGTTGATGAGTCCATGCCAATCGCAAATCCCCTGGTAGATCGGGTGGTAGAGCAATCCCAAAACAGGGTGGAAGGTTCTAACTTTGATGTCCGTAAACATTTGTTGGAATATGACGATGTGTTAAACACTCAGCGTGAGAAGATTTACGGACAGCGAGATCTGGTTTTCCGGAAATCAGACCTTTCAGAAGATATCCTGGAGATGCTCGATACGGAAATCCAAACCCGAATAGAAAATACAATCTGGGAAGAGGAAAGCGATCAAGATCAGGGGAGTGCCTGGCGGTTGTTGGCCTGGCTGTCCCAGATTCAGCCCACCTTGACATTCCAGGATCAGCAGGTACCGTCCTACACTATGTGCCTGTTATTAAAAAAGATCCGGGAAGAAACTTCAGGTTTAAAGAAGAATGAGATAGTGCCTGTTTTGGTTGAAATGGGTAAAGACATCCTGGCAGCTGAGGAAAAATACACCCTGGGAGCGGTGGATCGGATTCTGGTTGATCGCCAGTTCCGGTACGAGGATCAGTTGGATAGCCGGATGGAAACCCTGGACACATTCCTGGAAGGTTTGTCGCTGGAAAGTGAAGAACCGTTAAATCCCCAGGCAGTATTCAATGAAATGCGAGAGCTGGTTCGGACACGTTTTGAACTTACCCCAAATCAGATCAAGGAATTAATTGAAGGTCCAGGAGATGAATTAGAACAGGACCTCAGGACCCAGGTTGAAACCCAATTGAGAGATCTGGAATTTAAGCGGCTGATTGGCGGAGCAGAACGATTGCTGGGATCTCCCCTGGAAGTTGAGCAGGTCCAAACGGTAGGTTCTAGCTGGGAATCGGTCACTGAATGGATATTTAAACAGATCGAGCAAGAATTCGAGGATCGGCGCAGGTCTTATTTTGATGATCCTGAGGATTCCCATGTCAAGAAAAGCATTGAAGCTGGACTTATAGGGATCCAGGCGGAAGAACTTTCAGATTCAGACCTGGTGAAGATCCTCGGATTGATGGCGGAAGGACGAAAGGCAGCTTTTGATAAAAAGAGTCATAAAAGAATTTGGCTTCGAACTCAGCGCATGCGGTACACCTTCTATGCGGCAGGACTTCTATTACAGATGGATAAGGACACAGCCCGGAATGAGATCTTAGATCATCTCGAAAAAGCCCGGCTCACTGTTCAGGATGCCTGGGGTTTGAATGAGATCACACGCTTAAAAGAAGTTCAGCTATCCCAACTGGAAGAGAAACTCAAGGACAATATCGGGAAAGAGATTGGAAAAGATGTTTTTCAACAGCATTCTAACCAAAATATAGAAAACCTTCCGGAAGAACTCAAAAAGAGAATTCAAGATTTATTAGGTCGCTCAGTTATCAGTAATATCTACCGGGATCTGTTCCTGCGAGTGATATCAGAGTTGTGGGTGGAATATCTGACACAAATGGAAGCCTTACGTGTGGCAATTGGTCTGGAAGCCTACGCCCAGAGGGATCCATTGGTTCAGTATAAAACTCGCGGATTTGAGATGTTCCAGCGCCTTATGGAGGATATGAGAGTTGGTGTGGTCAATCGTATGTTTACCTTCCAACCCCGCAATCTGGAGCGGATCCAGGCTGGTTTTAATGAGTCCTCCCCGCAACTAAAAAGTACCTGATCAATCAAGAAACTTCGAATTAACCCTTTAACCAGGACGCTCAAGTACGAGCGTCCTGGTTTCTTTTGGCCTCGATTAATCAGGTACAATAAATAAATCAATCTCTGGCACATGGATAAGATCTCGATGACTGAAAATCAGGTTCCTGAAGTCGCTGATTTTTATAAGAGTTTGCCCAAAGTGGAGCTTCACCGCCATTTGGAAGGTTCTTTGCGCGTCAAAACCATGATGGAAATCGTCCGTGCTCACGAGATGGATGTAAAGAATACTGGCTATCTACGACCTTTGGTCCAGGTAGAACATGAAGATCCTTATACTTTCGAAAATTTCCTGGCCAAGTTCGGTACCCTGCGCCTTTTTTATAAGTCCCCCGATATAATCAAACGCATTACCTGGGAAGCGGTGGAAGACGCGGCCCTCGATAATATCCGTTATCTGGAACTGCGTTTCACTCCTGTTGCACTCAGCAGGGCGGAAGGTTTCCCAATGACTCAGGTGGTGGATTGGGTCATAGAGAGTGTTCAGGAGGCTTCTGCTCACTTTGATGTCCTGGTTCGCCTACTGATCAGTATGAATCGCCATGAAAGTATAGCCCAGGCCCAGAAAGCAATCGAGATCGCTCTGGATAAAATGGATCAGGGTATTGTTGGTATTGATCTGGCTGGAAATGAAGCGGATTTTTCCGGAGAACCTTTTCAAGAGATATTCAAGATCGCCAGGCAGAGTGGTTTGAAAACGACTATCCATGCAGGGGAGTGGGGTGGATCAGAAAATGTGAAACAGGCCATTGAATTGCTGGGGGCTGACCGGATCGGCCATGGAATCCGAGTTTTAGATGATCCCTATACAGTCGCCCTGGCCCGGGAGCGGGGGACGCACTTCGAAGTTTGTGTTACCAGCAATCTTCATTCTGGAGTGGTCGAAAACATCACGGATCATCCAATCAGACAAATGATCCGGGAAGGATTAAACGTTACTATCAACACTGATGATCCAAGCATTTCCAAGATCAATCTGTCTGGTGAATATCAAACTGTACATCAAGTGCTGGGGCTTCCCCTGCGAGTGGTAGGAGAGCGGGTAACCGCTGCCGCCCAGGGGGCGTTTTTACCTGATGATCTCCGCACGAAATTGAGTGCGGTAATAACAAGTGAATTTACTGAAATGGTTAACGGGCGGAAATAGTCTTAAACCCGGTGTTCTTCCCATTCCCTCACAGATTCATCAATGATTTGCCGTACTTCCGGATCTGGGATTTCCTCCACATCATTATAGGAATTCAAACCCACCCAGAAGCGAATTTCCTTATTGTGATTCTCCATCAGGTGGATACCTTTGCCGGCCAATGGGGACCCATGAAGTTTCTTCTGTAGGATCTCATTTACCTCATCGATCACGCTGAGCATTTTTGCCTTGGCTTCTCCCTCTTCCTCGGCTTCGACATCCTGGAGAATGGAGTCCGCTTCATCGGGGGTTTGAACGGGTTTCTGGAGCTCGGGCTCGGAAGCAGCTCCTTTTTGAACAGTAATGATGTTTAAGATTTCTTGGGGCAATTTCTCTTTCTCTACGTAGGTTCCGTTGAGATCATATACCGGTGGTTTGCCCTCTTCTTTCCAGACCTGCATCAGAAGCTTTGAATTTGGATTGGGCTTTTTGATTTGGAGAACGTTCTCGGCAGTTCCTACCAGAGCCGCTTCAGATGACCCGGGTAGATTTACCTCTGATTCTGTTTCATCTTTTTGGAAGAGTTTATTTAGCAGAGGCGAATTCATGGACAACAAGAATAGTCCCAGGAAGAATCCGATCGCCAGTGCGAATATCACGATAAAGACAAGCAGGGCAATTTGCATAGGAACTCCTTCTCACTCAGGAAACGGTTGGCAGATCGGGCAAATATAGGTGCTGCGCTGCGCGATTTTGATCCGCTCTATGGGCGTTTTACAACGTCGGCAGGGTTCTCCTTCTAAATTATACACCGAGAGATATTTCTGGTAATCTCCTCCTTGGTACATCCAATCAATACTAGACCCTTGATTTTGGATACCTTCTTGGAGGACTTCCCGGATGCTCACCCAAAGTCGTTTGGCTTCGGCGGTACTAATGGTATCGGATTTTCTGGCCGGGTGCAGTTTTGCGCGATATAAGGCTTCATCGGTGTAGATGTTGCCCATTCCGGCAATCATTTTCTGGTCTAGCAGGAAATACTTCAGCTGTCTGCTGCGATTTTGGAGGATCTGATGGAAAAGCTCTGGTGTGAAATCATCCTTCAGAGGTTCGGGACCAAGAATCCCGATCACCTGATTGGGATCTTCAATAAGCCAGACCCGCCCGAATTTGCGGATGTTATTGAATGCGAGCCTGTATTTATCTGTGAAATTTACGATTAGCCGGTAATGTTTTCCTGTGGGATTGGTTTTTTCTTCTACGATCAGCTCTCCGCTCATGCGCAGATGGATGATCAATGTATCCTTAGAGAGATGGATCAGCAGATTTTTACCGCGTCGACCAATCCCAGTGACAAATTGCCCCCGGATGCGGTCCTTGAATTCTCCCGGCGCCGGCTCTGCGAGAGTCTTATCCCAGAATAATTCGGCATCCTTAATCTTCTTACCAAGGATCGATGGTGATCCAGATTCTCCCTGGAGAAGGTATCTGCGAAAGGTCTCGACTTCTGGAAGTTCTGGCATGAGATTTATTCGTCGAACATTTCGCCTACGCTGCGCCCCTCATGGGCTCTCTGGATGACCTCACCCAACAGGGGTGAGATATCCAGGATATCTACTTTGCGTTTTTCCCTGAGGGTTTTTATACCTTCAGAGGCTACAGGGACGGAGTTTGTTGTTATAAGATGGGTTATGGGGGATGCGGCCAGTTTCTCAATAGCTGGGCCAGAGAATACTGGATGAACGAAAACAGAGTAAATTTCACGGGCACCATTCTTTTTTGCCACCATTGCTGCTTCAGCCATAGATCCACCGGTATCCACTTCATCATCTACGATGATTACATCCCTGTCAGAAGTATCACCAATCAGAGTTAGAGCCTGGGCGGCATTGGTCTTCTTCCGGCGCCGTTTTTCGATGAAAGCAATTGGCACACCCAGCTCGACGGCCAGATTGCGGCCCTTTTTTGCAAAACCAAGATCAACTGTAAGGACTACAGGGTTTATCATCTTGGGCAGTAATTGGAACAGGCGGTCTTTTAACAAGTGGTAGGCGGTTAATACGTCTCCGGGGATGGAGAAGAATCCCTGAATTTGACCGGCGTGCATATCCATGGTCATATAGCGGTCTGCGCCGGCAATTTCAATCATATCGGCGACCAGGCGAGCTGTGATCGGCACCCTTGGTTTATCTTTTTTATCTGACCGGGTATAGCTCAGGTAGGGGATGACTGCAGTTACTCGACCGGCAGAATCCAACCGCAATGTTTGCAGAGTAATTAACAGCTCCATTAAGTTGCGGTGGACCGGTCGAGAAGTATTCTGGACCAGGTAGACGTCCTGTCCGCGTACACTATTATGAAGTCGGACCCAGATATTCTCATTGGGGTAGTCGATGATATCCCTTCCGCTGATAGGGACGTTGAGGTAATTTGCTATGCCCTGGGCGACTTCGGGAATTGCTGTCCCGGCAATAAGTTTAATATCACCATACATACCTGGAAGTGTGGTTATTTTTTGCGCCATAAGTGATTCCTTTACTGTTGTTCTTTCCATTCAAGTTTGATCATACTCATAATCATAACATCCACATATTTTCCATCAAGGTACTGGGCTTGACGTAACTTTCCTTCCAGAGTAAAGCCGGCTTTTTCGTAAGAATGGATTGCCCGTAAGTTTGTTTCGAAAACCCGCAGCCAGAGTCTGTGCAGGTTAAGGTTATCAAATCCGTGTTTCAGGATTAAGCGCATGGCTTTGGTACCAAAACCTTGGTTCCAATACTTTTTATCACCAATGTGAATGCCAATCTCGGCGAACCGGTTTTGCCAATCGATGCCAAACAATCCACAGTTGCCTACAAAGATCCACTCATCCACTTGAGGATCTGGCTGGATCTCAATTGCCAACGGCCTTTCAAACGGAGGCTTTTTTAACAATTCCTCAAACCAATCCGCTTCTTCCGCCAGGGAGAGAGGCAGGATCATGGATAGGCCCTGCCTGACCTCGGGGTCGTTCAACCATTTGACAAAATATGGCAGATCTTCTTTTTCAATGGCTCGAAAGCGGATCTGTTCACCAAGTATCATAAACCAGCTCCTTGGATCAATTCTTCAACTGCCCGCCAGGGAGATAGCTCCCGTTTGATGACTTGGGTGAGGGCAGCTTGATAAATATCAGGGGAGATCCTTTTTTCCCAGCGCGAACGCAGCGCTGCGCCCAGCAGGGTTTCCAGTTGATTCTTTAATCGTTTTTCTTCTCTCTCCCGCCAAATTCCACTGGATTTCAGATAATCGTTATGAGCTATAAGCTTATTCACGAGTTCCGGGATTCCCTCCCCCGATGTGGCTATTGTGGGAAGTACAGGCGGGATCCAGCCATTCTCGGCTTGATCTGTTTCGGTATTGAATTCCATAATTTCGCCGTGGTGGTTAATTGAATTCTCTTCCGGATGGGCCAGGGACAACATGTTTCGGAGGCCCCGGAGAGTGTTCTCTGCTCCCGGTTTATCGGATTTATTAACTACCAGGATATCGGCAATTTCCAGAATTCCAGCCTTGATGGTCTGGATTTCATCCCCCAGCCCCGGTGCTTCGATAACAATGGTGGTGTGCGCCAATCGGGCGATATTAACTTCAGCTTGTCCTGCGCCGACGGTTTCAATGATAATGATCTCAAATCCAGCGGCGTCAAAGACTTGCACAAGACCAGCGGTTGCGGCTGCCAGGCCGCCCAGTGAGCCGCGGGAGGCCATGGAGCGGATGAAAATACTGGGATCGCCCGCCAGATCCTGCATGCGAACCCGGTCTCCCAGAAGAGCGCCCCCGCTGAAGGGGCTGGTGGGATCCACGGCCACGATGGCAACTTTGGGAGGAGTAATACCATCCGCCATTTGCCGAAATGCCAGAGCCAGCTGGTTTACCAGGGTTGATTTTCCTGTCCCTGGTGCGCCTGTAACTCCGATCAGATGGGCTTTTCCGGTATGGGGGAAGAGCGCTTCCAGGATTTCTAATCCTTCAGCGGTGTTGTTTTCTACCTGAGTCAGGGCACGGGTCAAAGCCAGCCGCTCCCCATTAAGGATTGCTTTCGTGTGGGTTACTGACATGCCTGTTGAATGTCTTCAATGATGGTCTGGGTGGAGGTGCCGGGACCGTATATTCCATCCACACCCAGCTTTCTTAGTTTGGTTTTATCTTCATCCGGTATGATGCCGCCCAGGAAGAGCTTGATATCATCAAGTCCTTGTTCGTTGAGCATTTTAAGCACTTTGGGGACCAGGGTCATATGCGCCCCGGAAAGGATGGATAAACCGACCACGTGGACGTCTTCCTGAAGAGCGGCCTCGGTTATCATCTCTGGGGTTTGACGCAAACCGGTGTAGATCACTTCCATGCCGGCATCTCGTAAAGCCCGGGCAACAACTTTTGCCCCTCTATCATGGCCGTCCAAACCAGCTTTTGCAATTAATACTCTGATCTTGCCTTGAGATTTTCCCATTCCGCCTCCAGAGTACATTTATCCTAAAAAAATTATACCCCAAAGGACGGGGAGAACTTCAATCGAGATCTATCAACAAACTCACCGGGCAGTGATCTGAGCCCATTACCTGGTCGTGAATGATCACATCTTCCACTTGATCAACCAGCGCTTCTGAGATCAGGAAATAATCCAGCCGCCAACCCACGTTGCGCTCCCGGGCACCGCCTCGATAGGTCCACCAGGAGTACTGCTCCTTCTCCGGGTATAGATCCCGGAAGATATCCACAAATCCATGCTCGAGGTAGATATCGATCCATTCTCTTTCTTCAGGGAGGAAACCGGTATTGCCTTCATTGGCTTTGGGATTTTTCAGATCGATGTATTGATGGCTGGTATTAAAATCCCCGCAGATGATGATCTTTTCACCTTTATTGTGCAGCTGATCACAGATCTCCAACAGTTCCTGGTAAAAATCCAGTTTATACCCAACCCGACTCAGATCCCGTCCACCATTTGGGAAATAAATATTAAAGATTCGCAATCCGGAAAGAAGGGTTTGAATAACGCGGCCTTCTACATCAAAACGGGGGATTCCCAGACCGATTTCAGTAGCGACTGGTTCGGTTTTTGAGAAAGTGGCAACCCCGCTATAGCCAGCCTTTTCGGCAGGATTCCAGACCGGATTCCTTTTTTCGAGCGCATCCCGCTGGGCGGCAGTGAGTTGATCCGGCCGGGCCCGAACTTCCTGCAGGCAAAGCAGGTCAGGATCATATTCCTCCCACCAGGCATCGGCTTTGTTTTTGAATGCGGCTCTTATTCCATTGACGTTCCAAGTTGTGATTGTAAACATTTACTGATTGTAACTTAAAACACATTCGATATGGTTTCCTCCAGGGAAAACATATCATAAAAATATTAGGTAAGATTTCCATTGTGAATTTCATCTTAAACTTGTAGAACAAAACTTATTTCTGCTCCTTTTTCTCTCGTCCTTAGTAACGGTGTACGGGCAGATATTTTGACACCCCGCCGCTTTACCAGAACCGGAACTGGATTGTTTGCAGTCAAGGAACCGGGTGCTGGCAGCGTCTGAAGAGGATATTCCAGCCATCCCGGCGGAAGAAAGCTATTTCATGCAGGTTGAGAAGGCGGATCTGGAAGACACAGATCTGGTTGTAGGTCTCCTTATTGGTGGTGTATCCAGGTCCTATCCAGTCCGCCTTCTCAGTTTGCATGAGGTGGTTAATGCCCAGGTTGGGGGAAAAGTTGTTACTGTCACCTGGTGTCCAATGTGTTACTCAGCGGTGGGATAAAAAAACAAATCCCTGATCGGGGTTTCTACCCAGCTGGTATACTGGTTTGCCTGGAGGGGTTTATATCCTGAGTCCAGCATAAACCAACGCAGGTGATCAATCCATTCCTTAAATATTTGTTTGTGGTTATGTGATATTTGGGAACTTCCAGATCATAACATTATAATTAACCCGATCATTTGGTTAGCTTATGAGTTTGGGAATTTTGACCGCAATTTCTATAGGGCGAAGAGAATATTGCGGAATATTATCAGGTAGAAAAATGCATAGGAATGAGTCTGCAGCAAAAAAAGAAATTTCATTAAAATCACGTTTACTGAAAATCCCGGGTGTAATAAATTTCCGGGACCTGGGCGGATATCAAACCCGGACTGGGCAGACCGTGAAATGGGGACAGCTTTATCGATCGGGGGATCTCTCTAAACTTAAACCGCGCGGATTGGATACCATTTCCGATTTCGGGCTTTACGCTGTCCTTGATTTCAGATCCAATTATGAAGCAGAGCGGCGCCCCAGTCGGGTTCCTGAAGGATTACAGGAAATTCATTTGCCTGTTATGGATCAGGTTAACCGGGATATTTCACAACAGATTCGGGAGAGATTAAAGAACAAAGAATACGAGGGATTTGACCCGGACGGTTTGATCCTCAAAGCTTATCAGCAATTTGCGACCGAATTCACAACTGCTTTTAAAACGTTCATTCAAACTGTGCTGCACGCCCGCGGCAGCCCTGTTTTGTGGCATTGTTCAGCTGGAAAAGACAGAACTGGTTATGCAGCGGCCATTTTACTGCGCTTGCTGGGGGTTGATCAATCTGTCATTTACCAGGATTACCTTCTTAGCAATCAGTATGTCAAACGAATTAATAGTCAAATATTACCCGCGATCATCGCCAGGGGATACAAGGCTTATAAGATGATCAGCCCCTTGATGAGCGTTCAAAAAAATTGGCTCAGGGCCTCCTTTGAATCTATTGATAACGAATGGGGAAGTTTTGATAATTACCTCAGAGATGGACTTGCCCT
>Ga0307418_1000073_pt1 | contig 28045 bp, 26 predicted proteins | sample SalMarWE160220MG_2_FD_202160 | JGI IMG/M metagenome (GOLD analysis project Ga0307418, IMG submission 202160) | Salt marsh sediment microbial communities from the Plum Island Ecosystem LTER, Massachusetts, United States - WE1602-20 | ecosystem: Environmental > Aquatic > Marine > Intertidal zone >...
AGGGGCCCAGTACACCATGGATCTCATCAAAATCCTCTTTGGCGATCAGGCTTCCGGACATTTCACCACCGGCTTGATCAACCCACTCAGCCCCCTGAGCTACGGCACTGACATGCTTGACGCGCTGCTTGTGTATTCCAGGGCCAATCAACCTGTTGTGATTGCCAGCTTGATCATGGCTGGCTCTACCGGCCCCATCACCCTGGCCGGATTATTAGCCCAGCAAAATGCAGAGCTTCTCTCGGGCATCGTTCTCACGCAGCTTGTCAATCCAGGCCTGCCGGTCATCTATGGTTCCACTTCAACAAATATTGATATGAAAACCGGGGGGCTTGCCATAGGCAGCCCGGAGCTATCCCTTTGCATAACCGCCCATGGCCAGCTTGCCAGGAAATATGGGCTGGCTTCCAGGGCAGGAGGAGCCCTGACAGATTCCAGCACCATGGATGCCCAGGCGGGATATGAATCCATGTTCAGCCTTTACACCACGATCAACAGCGGGATTGATTTTGTGCTCCATGCCGCCGGTATTCTAAGCTCCTACCTGGCATTCTCCTATGAAAAATTCGTCATGGATGATGAGTTATGCGGGATGTTAAGGCATTTTTGGAATGGCATGGAAATCACCCCGGAAACCCTGGCCGTAGACGTTATCAAGAATGTCGGCCATGACGGGCATTATCTGGGAGAACCGCAAACAATTGAACGCTGCCGAACAGAATTCTGGATGCCGGCCATTGGTGATCGGAGCGGAATGGAAGCCTGGTGGGAGGGAGAGCAGCAAGACGCCTCAGCCCGCAGCACCATCCGCTGGAAGGAACTGCTGGAAAGCTATCTTGAACCCGACCTAGATCGAACCATCAACAAACAGATCCAAGAGTACCTGGGAAAAAAGCTCCAGTAAACGAGTTTCAGGGCGATAAAAATCACCACTTCATGTTACATACATCGCTGTTTTCTCCCCGAAACTCCTTATCTGATATATTTGTAATATACTATAGATAAAGAGTAGGTCACAGATAGAGATTTGCAAGGAGAGACCATGTCAGAGAACCTAACAACCATAATAAGCTCAGAAACCAGCAGCGTCGAGATCCACCGATCCAACCCGACCGTCATCATTGGCGAAAGGATCAATCCCACCGGCAGGAAAGCCCTGCTGTTGGAGCTCAAGGAAGGGAAGTTTGATATTGTAAAAACGGACGCCATTGCCCAGGTCGAGGCTGGCGCCGGGATCATTGACGTCAACGCCGGTGTCCCTGGAGCTGATGAAGAACCCATTCTAAGGGACATGATGCACGCTGTCATGGAGGTCACAGACGCTCCCCTCTGCATTGACACTGCAGATAATACAGCACTCGAAACGGCATTGTCCATTTACAAGGGCAAAGCCCTGATCAACTCGGTAAATGGCGAAGAAGAACGCCTGGAAAGCGTGTTGCCACTGGTAAAGGAATACGATGCCTCGGTCATCGCCCTTTGCATGGATGATGACGGCATCCCACCCACAGCAGAAGACCGGTTTAATGTTGCCGCAAAGATGATTGAAAGAGCAGAAAAGCTGGGCATCCCAGCTGATCGGCTGATCATTGATCCCCTGGCCCTGACCATGGGATCCGATCACACCGCTGGAAAGATAGCCATAGACACCATTCGCCTGGTAGTTCAGGAATTTGGCGTAAACATCACTATGGGAGCTAGCAATATCTCCTTTGGTCTGCCCGACCGCGCCCCCATCAACGCCACATTCATTGCCATGTCCATTCTGGCGGGATTGACCTGCCCTATTACCAATCCCCTGGAAGAAGAAGTCACCCTGGCGATCCAGGCCGCTGACCTGGTCATGGGAAGGGATGATTTCGGAATGAATTGGATCAATTCCTTCCGGGCGCGCAAAAAGGAATCTTAGGACAACTATGAGTCAAACCAACGCAGAGCAAGCCTACCAGGAAATCAAAAAAAGGATCATTAGAACCGAGCTTAAGCCCGGGTCAGTGATTGACGAATCCAAGTTGATGGAGACGCTCGGATTTGGCAGAACCCCGATCCGGGAAGCACTGAAAAAGCTCCAGTCGGATGATCTGGTAGTCGTCAAGCCCCGCCGGGGAAATTTTGTGGCCGAGCTTGCTATCACAGACCTCTCGCAAATCTTTGAGGTCCGTGTCGAGTTGGAATCGCTGGCTGTCAGACTGGCATGTCAGCGAATCAATGAAAATCAACTCCAGCGGCTGGAAAGCCTTGCCAACCAGTATTTGGAGACTACCACCAGTTCAAAGCAAGAGATGATCGTCCTGGACGGAAAATTCCATGGATTGGTCAGGGAAGCCACGCACAACCGCTTCCTGATTTCCAACCTGGAATACTACTACAACCTTTCCCTGCGGATCTGGTATCTGGCACTGCCGCAGGCAGCAGCGGAGGAAATTGACGTCAAGGCACACTGTGATATTTACCAGGCTATCGCAAATAAAGACCAGGACCTGGCTGTAGAGAAAATCGCCAAACATATTCGGGACTTTCATAAGACTATAAAGAATTACCTGTAAGGAATCTTAATTCATCCAGCTAAGAAGTTTAAGGAGGTTACTAAAAATGAGTGAAATTCTATCCACTATATCCACCATGGTCATCGAGGGAAATTTCGCAGACATGGTGAATATTACCAATCAGGCTCTTGAAGAGGGATTGAGTGCTGAGGAGATCCTCAACAACGGACTGATGCTTGGGATGGACCACGTTGGCGTGGAATTCAAAGCCGGCAATATGTTCGTTCCCGAAGTCCTCCGGTCTGCCAAAGCCATGCAGGAATCCATGGATATTGTCAGGCCCCTCTTGGTAGAATCTGGCGCTGAAACCGCCGGAAAGGTCGTGCTGGGCACTGTCAAGGGCGACCTGCACGACATCGGCAAGAACCTGGTCAGTATGATGTGTGAAGGTGCCGGTTTTGAGATCGTCGATCTCGGCAAGGATGTTGAACCGGACACCTTCGTTAACGCTGTCAAGGAGCACAAACCCAATATACTGGGAATGTCTGCCCTCCTAACCACCACCATGCGCTCGATGGAGCGCACCATCAAAGCCCTGGAAGAGGCTGGAGTCCGTGATACAGTCAAAATCATGATTGGCGGCGCCCCGGTCACCCAGGATTTTGCGAACCAGATCGGTGCTGACGGTTACGCTGCCAACGCCGCTTCAGCATCCGAAATGGCCAAACAATTTGCAGGCTAAATCAGGTATTAAACCGCAAGGAGCAAAAGTATGAGAACAAATTACCGAGCTAATTCCGGAGTTCGTTTCCGGATGTTATCTGATGATCAGCTCCAGGAATTGTTTGACGGCGTACTCCATGTCCTGGAATATGTCGGCCTGGAGGTGAAACACGAACGCGCCAGAGAAGTCCTGAAAGAAGCTGGCGCATGGGTAGATGGAGACCGTGTCAGGCTGCCCTCCCATCTGGTCAAGGATGCCCTGGCCAAAGCGCCCCGCAGTTTTACCGTCTATGCACGCGACGGCAACCCCGATCATGATATTCACATCGGCCCTGGGAGAGCCCATTTTGGTCCTGGACCAACCTGTGTGAACTTCATAGATGTCGAGACAATGGAACGGCATCCCTACCAGTTGAAAGATGTGCCCTACGTAGCCAAGGTAGTCGATTCCCTTCCCAATATTGATTTCTGCGAATCCCTGGGATCGGTGGACAATGTTCCTTATGATCTCAGCGCCCTGTACGAATTCGCGGAAATGTTCCGTCAAACCACGAAACCAATCGTGGCCTGGTCATTTGACTATTATGATTCCAATGCCATCCACCGCATCGCGGTTGAAGAAGCCGGGGGACAGGACGCTTTTGAGAAACGCCCTACCTACATTCACTACTGCGAGCCGCTTTCTCCCCTGATCTCAACTACAGACTCCTTGAACAAGCTTGTCTTTGCGGCCGAGAAGCGCATTCCCCTGATCTTCACTCCCTGCCCCCTGGCTGGAGGCACAGCCCCGGTCACTCCCGCAGGGATCATTATCCAGGCAGCGGCCGAATCCTGGATGGGGCTCACTATCGCTCAGAATATCCAGCCGGGATTGCCCTTCATCATGGGCGGCGTGCTTTCCGTGATGGACATGAGCGCTATGATCCTCAGCTACGGTGCGCCGGAGCTGTCCCTTATGATGGCTGGCATCACCGAACTGGCCCACTTCGCAGGTCTGCCCCTCTGGCAAACTGGCGGATGCACTGATTCAAAGACATTTGACGAACAGGCCATTACTGAAGGCTCTCTATCTGTCTTCTTCTCCGCCCTGACCGGCGGCGACCTTTGCCATGATGTGGGCTACACTGAAAGCGGCATGACCGGATCTGTCTTCCAATTGGCCGCCATGGACGAAGCTATCGGCTATGCCCGCCGCATCACCCGCGGCATAGAGGTCAACAAAGATACACTCGCGGTAGATGTTATCAATCGTGTGGGTCCCAACGGACACTATTTGAAAGACGAGCACACCATGCGCTATTACAAATCTGAATATTGGCTGCCCAACCTGGTAGACAGGACCTCCTATGAAGATTGGGTTCTAATGGGCGGCAAATCCTTCAAAGAACGCACGGTTGCAAGAGTACAGAAAATCCTGGCTGAACATGAACCAGTACCCCTGAAACCCGAGACCGAAAAGTTGATCGATAAGGTATTGGAAGAAGCAGAAGAATGGGTGAAGCAGCAGGAAGACAAATAAGGAGAATCCTAAAATGAGTGAAAAATTATTTGCACAACTATCTACTGCAATCCTGGAAGGCGACAGCACCGCCAGCGCCTCCCTCACCCAGCAGGGTCTTGATGAAGGTGTCTCTCCCCAGGATTTACTCGACAACGGCTTGATCGTTGGGATGGATGAAGTTGGGGTTCGTTTTAAAGCTGGCGACATGTTCGTTCCTGAAGTACTTATGTCAGCCGAATCGATGGCCTCAGGCATGAGCCTGCTCCGCCCCTTACTGGCGGAAAGCGGTGCCCAGATGGCTGGAAAGATCGTTATGGGTACCGTGAAAGGAGACCTGCACGATATTGGCAAGAATCTAGTCAGCATGATGTGTGAAGGCGCCGGATTTGAAATCGTCAACATCGGATTTGATGCCGCTCCAGAGAAATTCATTGCAGCCATAAAAGAGCACCAGCCAGATATCGTAGGCATGTCCGCCATGTTAACCACGACCATGCGCGCTATGGGTCACACGATCAAGGCCATTGAGGAAGCTGGCCTGCGTGACAAGGTCAAGGTCATGATAGGCGGCGCCCCCGTAGACCAAGAATTCGCAACCCGAATTGGCGCGGATGGCTACGGCGCTAACGCACCCGCTTCTTCCGAACTGGCTAAACAATTAGTCGGACTGAGCTGAGAGGAGAAAAAAATGCAAGTTAAGAAAACAAATTACCTTGTCAATAACACCCCTACTTTTGAAGTGCTCAGCGAGGAAGAAATCGAAGCCATCTATTATGCTTCTCTTACTGTCCTCTCCGAGACAGGTGTTCGGGTGTATAACAAAGAGGGTTACGATACACTGGGAGAACACGGCGCGATTGTAGAAGATGTGCAGGAAGACAGCGCCCTGGTTAAACTACAGCCCGAAATGGTGGATATCGCCCTCTCAACCCTGCCGCGCAAAGTAGTCATCTACGGCGCGGATCCGGCCAAATACAAAATGGAACTCTTTAAGAACCAGATCTATTTTGGGGCCGGATCAGACACACCTTTCACCATTGATCCTTACACCGGTGAGCGCCGCAGAGCGATGTACAAAGACGTTAAGAATTTTGCCCGCCTTGCGGAAGCCCTTCCCAACCTGAACTTTCATATGTCTCTGGGCATTGTTCAGGACACTGCGGTTGGAACCTATGACCGCTGGCAGTATCTAGCCATGCTGGAAGGCACCAACAAACCCATCAACATCACTGCCGTTGACAAAGACGGCCTGAAAGATCAGCTGGAAATGGCTTACATTCGGGTAGGCGGAGAAAAGGAATGGTTGAAGACTCCTATTTTCTCCCTTTACATCGAACCGGTTTCCCCACTCAGCCATTCGGTAGAAGTGATAGACAAACTTCTGTTCTGCGCAGACCACCGCATCCCATTTGTGTACACACCCTGCCCGCTGGCTGGAGCGACATCACCAGCTACGCTGGCGGGAACTGCAGTGCAGGCCTTGACAGAAAGCCTGCTGGGCATTGTGCTCAGTCAGCTGCGCCGTCCGGGTGCACCACTGATCATCGGCGGTCTTATGTCTGCTATGGACATGCGCACGGCAGTCTACAGCTACGGCTCGCCTGAAATGGCCTTGTTAAGCGCGGCTTACACGCAGATCACCAAATGGCTTGGTGTGCCAGAATACGAGACCGCTGGCTGTTCAGACGCCAAGATGTATGACGAACAGGCCGCTATGGAAGCCACCATGAACATTGCCACCGCTGCCTTGATTGGCGGAAACATGATCCACGATGTTGGCTACCTGGAGCAGGGATTGACAAGCTCGGCGGAAATGATGGTAGCCTCTGACGAGATCATTGACATGGTCAAACGGATCCTGAAAGGAATCCCGGTTAATGATGACACTAGGGCTCTCCATGTGATCGAAGAGGTAGGTCCCGGCGGCCACTACCTGGCCCACGACCATACCTTCGAGCGTTTCAAGGACGGAATCTGGCAGCCGAAACTCCTTGACCGGCAGAATTTTGAAGGCTGGGAAGCTTCCGGCAGCAAGACCCACCGCCAGCGCGTCAACGAGCGCGTTCTGGAAATCCTCGATCGGGAAGAAGAACCCCTCCTGGATAAAAAGATGTACAAGGAGCTAAAACGCATCTGTGAGCTGGCAGATGAGAAGTACAAGGACCAGGAACTTGATATGGATATGTTCGGCTAAACTATTCATATGCGGCAAACTCAAGGGGCGTGATCATGCCATTTGGCGATCACGCCCCTTGATTAACACGAGGTCGTAAGTTGAGTAAAATCAAATCGTCAGAAACCCTGGTCTTGGGAATTGATACTGGCGGCACATACACTGATGGCGTGCTTATGGAATACAACACCCACCAGATCATTGCTGCCCATAAAAGCCTGACAACCAAGCGGGATTTTTCAATCGGAATCGAAAATGTCATCAAGGAAATTGAACTTGAGGATCCTGCTGCCATCCAAATGGTATCGATCTCTACCACATTGGCAACAAATGCCATTGCTGAAGGTAAAGGCAAGCGCGTAGCTCTCTTCCTGATAGGATATGACCAAGAACTGATCGATTCCTTTGATATGGGAAGAAGATTTGCCACTCCCCATTATTACTACATTCAGGGCGGTCACGATCTCCACGGCCAGGAAAAAGCTTCTCTGGATCTTCCGGGGCTGCTGGAAAGGACCAAGAAAATCCAGGGCAAAGTAGATGCGATCGCCGTTTCATCCTATTTCAGTCCTCTCAATCCTGAACACGAAATCCGGGCCCAGAATGCCATCAACAGCATCTGTGAATTACCCATAGTGCTCGGCCACCAACTTTCAACATCGCTCGGCTCTGTAGAAAGAGCAACCACCGCGGCATTGAATGCCTCCCTGCTGGCGGTTCTGCAGGAGTTTATCATTGCTGTTCGCAGAGCGATGGAAAACAGGGGGATCAAGGCTCCGCTGATGGTGGTTAGAGGAGACGGCACGCTGATGAGTGATGAATTTGCTGCTCGTTCTCCCGTGGAAACGATCCATTCCGGCCCAGCAGCCAGCGCCATTGGAGGTCGATTCCTGTCACGTAAGGATCAGGCACTTGTGATCGATATTGGCGGAACAACCACTGACCTGGCCCTGATCACTGACGGTAAAGTCACCGTATCCGAGACTGGCGCTACGGTTTCAGGATATCAAACCGCTGTCAAGGCGGCCAACCTGCTGTCCATCGGCCTGGGCGGAGACAGCCATATCACCCTTAACCGGGGCAAAGAAATATCTCTAGGGCCGGAGCGAGTGGTCCCCCTGGCCTTCCTCTCCCACCAGCATAATAATGTCAGGGAGCGGCTCAAAGCCCTCGCAAGACGGGGCTGGCCAGCTCCCTATCCTCGTGAGCTTGAATTCTGGTTTTTACAACGTGAAGTTCCGGATCAAATTCAGCTCACAGACAAGGAAAAACGGGTGGTGCAAATCCTGAAATCAGGACCCAAACCCGCCCTTGAGGTGCTCAAATCCCTGGGATTGCTGGACACAACCCAAATCGATATCAACAACCTCTGGAGGGAAGAAATCATCGGTAAGTCCGGGTTCACCCCCACTGATATTCTGCACGTGGATGGCCGTCACACCCCATGGGATGAAGAAGCTGCTCAGGCAGCGATGACAGTATTCAGCAATTACCTGGGGTGGGACAAGGATAAATTCCAAAAGGTTTTTTGGGATCGGGTTGCCGAGATCATATCCAAAGCCATACTTCATTTTCTGACAGAGAAGGAAATCCCAGCCAAGAACGATTCCGTTCACACCTTTGCAAATTGGTTCCTGAACAACACGTTCCAGCCAAGCCATAACCAACTCAAAACGTCCATAAATCTCACTGTGCCGCTGATTGGGATTGGCGCTCCTGCGGAAGTGATGCTGGAAGGGACTGCCAGCATTCTAGATACGGAGCTGGTACTGCCGCCCCATTATCAGGTTGCCAATGCGGCTGGCGCGGTTGCTGGCAGCGTGATGGTAACAGAGGAAATCCTGATCTATCCTCACCTTTCGGCAGGAAACATAGATGTGATCGGATACTTTCTCCAGGCCAGGGAGAACCGGGAAGAGATCGAAGAACTGGATGAAGCGCTGAAAAAAGCAAAAAGAATCGCCGGGGAGAATGCGCTCAGCGCCGCGCTGCGCTCTGGCGCAGACAACCCAGAAGTTATTGTTGAAGTAATTCAGGACGGTATGGACAGCTACCGTGTCAAAGCCCGGGCTGTTGGCAAGCCCCGTCTGGAAGGGCAGGGATAATGATATGAAATTAAACAAAGTTGGAACGGAAAAAGCTTATCAGCTACTTTGGGATAAGATTACATCTCTGGAATTGGCGCCAGGGGATATACTCGATATCGCCGCCCTGGCGGATGAACTTGGCTTCTCACAAACATCTATCCAGGAAGCCCTCAGCCTGCTGATCCATGACCACCTGGTTGAAGCGCCACCCCGCGGATTACATGTTGCCGGACTGTGTTTGAGCGACCTGGAGAAGATCAGCGCTATCCGGCTCAGCCTGGAGACTCTAGCAGCCCAGCAGGCCACCAGAAATGCAAGTCAAGATGACCTGGTGATCCTTAAAACTCTCTGCGAGGAGATCGCCCAGGATACCAAAGAGCTTTTTACGCTTGACCAAAGATTTCACCAGGCTATTGCTAGAGCCGCCCATAATAATTACCTGGCAGATACATTGCAGCGCCTATACGGGCTTTCAAAGCGACTGTGGTTTTTGGCGCTTCCCTATCTGGATTTCCTGCCCAGCGCAGTGAGCTCACACATTAAACTTGTCGATGCAATCAGGGATGGCAACGAATCTCTGGCAATGGAGATCATGAAGAACCATATCGAAGATTTCTATATCAAGATCAGGGAGATCATTCAAAATAAAAAGTTGATCCAGGATTGATAGAGTGGATAGGTCCTATATTTTATTTGATTGTTTTTCCGGAGGTAAAGTATGCCAGAAGTGACTGTGATTTATGGATCAGAAATAAAGAAAGTCCAGGCGGAGGAAGGGGAAATCCTCGGTGATGTAGTTGCCAGGACGGGCCTTCCACTGGAACAGCCCTGCGCGGGGCGGGGAACCTGCGGAAAGTGCAAGGTACTTGTAGAACTGGGTACAGCGCCGCCTGATGAAATTGAACTAAAGAACCTTTCTTCCGGTGAAATCGCTCTGAACAACCGCCTGGCTTGCCGGGCCCGTATACAGGGTGAAACTCGGGTTGTTCTCTCCCCTATCGTCGTTTACTCCAATAAGATCTTTAAAGGAAGCAACCGCTATAAAAAAGAGACCGCTATCCCACTGGGATTGGCAGTTGATCTCGGGTCTACTACTGTAGCCGCTTTTTTAACTTGCCTGGATAATGGCGAAGTTGCTGCTGGCGGTGGTGGTTTGAACCAGCAAACTGTTTATGGCTCTGATGTGATTTCCCGTCTGGCGGCTGCCCTGGACGACGATCAAAACAGAATCCGGCTTCACCGTCTGGCCCTGGCTTCCATCATCCAGGCGGTAGATTCCCTCAACTTGAGCGATAAGGTCTGGCAGCGCATCCAGCAGGTTACTATCGTCGGAAACGTTGCCATGCATCATTTATTAGCAGAGCTGCCCTTGGATAAACTGGCGTATATCCCTTTCCAGCCCCATGATCCTGGCGCAATTAAAGATGCCCGGGGCGTGATGGATGGAATCTTTCCCGAGCATGTTAACATATCCCTGCCTCCGCTGATTGGCGGTTTTGTGGGTTCGGATGCACTTGCCTGCCTGGCATATTTTGGGTTTATTGAGCCTGAAGGCCCCCTTCTGGCCATTGATCTGGGCACGAACGGGGAGGTTATGGTTACAGATGGGGACAGAATTCTGACTGCGTCTACAGCAGCCGGCCCTGCCTTTGAAGGAGTCAATATATCCTGCGGATCCCGGGCCGTGGATGGGGCTATCACAGACGTTAGTTTGGATAAGGGAGAATTCTCGCTCACTACGATCAGCGATGCCGAACCGGTCGGATTGACCGGATCCGGTCTCCTGTCAGCCATTGCAACTTTCAGGGAAGTGGGATTGATAGAGGAGTCAGGAAGGATCAATCCAGATTGCGCAGCTTATGCAAACCAGATCCGGAATGGGGATCAGGATCAGCAAAAAGAAATCCTGGATGGAAAATCGATTCCCGAGCCCTGCCTGGAATACCTGCAAAAAATCAGCCGCGATGATCAGGGAGGCAAACGCATACAGCTTGCCCCCGAACGTGACCTGTACCTGACACAGCTGGATATCCGGGAGCTTCAGAAAGCCAAAGGCGCCATCCGGGCAGCGGTAGATGTCTTGATGGCGAATCTCAATCTCGAACCTTCTGATCTCTCCAGGGTGATCCTGACCGGTTCATTTGGGGGCCAGGTGGATATTCAGTCCATCCTGGAAATAGGCATGATTCCTCCCGTGAACCCTGATATCGTTGATACAGCAGCCAATGGGGCAGGATTTGGCGCTGCCATGTTCCTCACCGAGGAAGGTTTTGCTCTGGGTGAGCGTATTGCGCAAAAAGCAGAACAAATAGACCTGGATACCGATACCCTGTTCCATCAATTCTACATAGACGGTATGAAGCTGGCACCCTAATCGGAAAATTAATAATATGGATAAAAATCCTTCTCCCAGCAACAAAAGAATAACTGGGATCCTGCTGGTCATATTCGCATCAATTTGCTGGGGTTCCTCCGGCATCTTTATCTTCAAGATCGTAGAGAAGGGAGGATTAAGTGCCGTAGGATTGGCATTCTGGAGGGACCTGATTTCCTCGCTGGTCTTGCTTATAGGCCTGCTCGTTATCAATCCAAAACTGCTGAGGGTCAAAAAAGAAGATCTCCCCTGGCTGATAGGCATGGGGGTCATCAGTATTGGTATCTTCCATATCTTCTGGAACATCGCTGTCCTCCGGTTGGGCGCATCATTGGCTACAGTTATTCAATCCAATGCCCCTGTCTTTGTGACCATTATGGCCTGGATCTTTTTTAAGGAAGAACTATCTTTGCGGAAGATGATAGCAATCGCCGCTGCTGGGGGTGGAACAGTTTTGGCTGCCGGAATAATCGGCCAATGGGATTTACAGATCGACTCCGGAGCGATCTTGATAGGTCTTGGATCAGCGATCACCTATGGAACATTATCGCTGTTTGGAAAGAAATTAAGCGGTGATTACAGCTCCTGGACGATTACTTTCTATATCTTCTCTATCGGTTCCTTAACTATTTTCATATTCCAGGGAGGTAATCCAGATCCCTGGCCAATAAAAAGCGGAATCCTCATCTGGGTTCTGGGATTTGTGTTGATGTCAACTATTTTGGGTTTTGGGCTCTATACCAGGGCGCTTTCCATGCTCCCGGCTAGCGTGGCCGCTATTATTTCAACAGCTGAAATTCTTTCTGCCTCTGTCCTTGCAGCAATATTTCTGGGCGAACGTTTGGGAATTTGGCAGATACTGGGTGCAGTTCTGATCATATTGGGAGTCATTTTAGTATCATTAGACAAGAACAACGGCTCCGGAGAGGAGTAGCTGGATGGCGGATTATATCCTGGGCATAGATACCGGGGGAACATACACTGATGGCGTACTGATCGATCGCGGCACAAAGAAGGTTCTACAATCCACCAAGACCTTAACTACAAAACCAGATCTTTCTGTCGGCATCCTGGCGGCTCTCAACACCCTGCTTCCGGGCGATCCCTCACAAATCAAGCTGGTAGTGATTTCGACAACCCTGGCTACAAATGCCATAGCCGAAGGTAAAGGCCAACCTGTTGGCCTGTTTCTGCTTGGTTATGACCCTGACCTTATAAAACAATTCTCGCTGGATTCTCGATTTGCAGCTGCCAGTTATCACTATTTTCAGGGAGGCCATGATCTGTACGCTAACCAGCAGGCTCCCCTGGATACCGAGGGTATCCGGAATACAGCCCTCGAGATCAAGGACAAGGTAGATGCAATTGCCATTTCTGGTTATTTCAGCCCTTTTAATGCCAGCCATGAAGAACTGGCTTACAAGATAGTTGCCGAGACAGTGGATCATCCAGTCGTGCTTGGACATGAATTATCTGTCCGCCTGGATTCAGTACAGCGAGCTACGACGGCCAGTCTGAACGCTTCGCTGCTTAGTCATCTTCAGCGCTTCATCCAGGCCATGAAGGCATCCTTACTGGAATTGGAGATAACTGCTCCCTTAATGGTCGTCCGTGGGGATGGTGCCATGGTCAGGGCCGAAGATGCTCAGAGCAGGCCCATTGAAACTGTGCACTCCGGTCCGGCAGCCAGTGCCATTGGGGGACGCTTCCTGTCCGGTGTTGACAAGGCCCTTGTCATAGATATTGGAGGTACCACAACGGATATCGCCCTCATTGAGGGAGGACAGGTTCAAATTCGGGAAGAAGGAACCACTGTGGGTAAATACCGGACCGCTGTCCGGGCGGCAAGAATCCATTCTATAGGTTTGGGGGGTGACAGCCATATTCAGATCAACGTGGAAAATAACCTGGAGATCGGCCCCAGAAGAGTGCAGCCGCTCTCATCTCTGGCCGATCAATCTCCTGATGTACTCAGATACCTTAGAAAACTGGCTGCCGACAAACACAGAAAACCCAACCCCAGGGAGATCGAGTTCTTCTATTTGATCCGCAAGCCCTCCCGATCAATATCGAATCCACGGGCAAGGAAAACGATTGAGCTTCTGCAGGACAGTCCGCTGAGCCTGCCCAAACTATTGGAAGAACTTGATATATTCCACATTCTTCAAAGCGGAGCCTCTTCCTTGATCCAGGAGGAAATTATCGGCGTTGCCGCACTCACTCCAACAGATCTCTTTCATGTCCGGGGTGATTTCACACCCTGGAATCAGGAAGCTGCCCAAATAGCCACGCAGCTGATAGCCACACACCTGCATATGAGTTCAGAATCATTTATGGAAAGGGTACTTGAGAAGATGGTTTCCAGGATTGCCAGGGAGACCATTACCTATCTGACAGACCAGACTCTCAACCCGGCCCCCTATTACACTCACCCAGATGATCTGGGGCTGTGGCTCTTTGAGGAAAACGCCAGCGGGAAAGATCCCTATCTGGGATGTGAGATCTCCCTGAAGATGCCTCTGGTGGGTATAGGCGCTCCTGCTTCCCTGATCCTTCCGGGAGTAGCCAGGCTGCTCCACGCTGAATACATCGAACCCCCTCACTACCAGGTTGCCAATGCGGTGGGCGCGGCAGCTGGAAGCGCCATCATCTACCAGGAAGCCTGGGTGATCCCTCAATCACGAAATCTGCGGGCGGTTGGCTATTATGTGCAATCAGGAAAGGAGAGGGAGCGTTTCAGAAATCTTCAGGAAGCCCTGGATTACGCCGAGTCGGCAACACGGGGTGCAGCGCTGGAGCAGGCCCACGAACTGGGCATTTTGGATCCAGTCGTAAAAGTGGAACACCTTCCAGACGGCGCGGAAAGCTACCGCATACGTGCGGAGCTGATTGGAACTCCAGATCCCGCACAGAGCCCCTGAATAATGAACAGGCAGGATTTGTCTGATACTGAACGGAATGGCCGGTAAAGCTCAATTCTGATCCAGTCAATCAAAGGGACTCAACCATCTTTTCCAAAGCCAGTGATATATTTTCCAGGGAGTTGGCATACGACAGGCGCAAATAGCCTTCCCCGTATTTTCCAAACGCGGAACCAGGTAAAAGCGCAACCCCGGCCTGATCCAAAAACCAGTCGGCTGCTTCCTGGGAAGTTTTTCCAAGCCCCTTGATGTTTGGGAATACATAAAAAGCGCCCTTAGGATTCAGGCAGCTGATCCCCGGCAGTTGATTCAAACCTGACACGATCAGGTCCCTGCGTTTTTTATACTCAGCCACTACCAGATCGACCTGCTCTTGATCGCCAGTCAAAGCCTCAATTCCTGCAAATTGAGTAAACTGAGCTGTAGATCCCACAGAATGCATTAACAACAAACCAACTTTTACAGCCAGCTCCCGGGGCATAATGCCATATCCCAGCCTCCAGCCGGTCATGGCATAGGTTTTTGAAAAACCATCCATGATGATGGTCCTTTCCGCCATCCCCGGAAATCCCATAATGGAATCCACCTGCTGGTCATCATAAACGATCCGGGTATAGATCTCATCCGAAAGCACCCAGCAGTCATGTTCAATAGCTGCCCGGGCTATATGCTCCAGGTCAGATTTGGGAATGATCCCTCCAGTGGGATTCCCGGGGGAGTTGAGGATGATCATCCGGGTTTTATTTGAGATCAACTCATCAAATGCTTCCAGATCAAAAGAGAATTGGTTATCTTCCAGCAGCGGCACCGGGACAGGTTCACCTCCAGCCACGCGGATCATGGCCTCGTAACTCGGGAAACCGGGATTGGGGTAAATCACCTCATCTCCCTCTTCTACCAGGGCCAGGGTTGGGAAAAACAGATTGGGCTTGGCACCAGGACTGACAACAACCTGATCCGGTTGGAATTCCAATCCTCGCTGTTTGCCTTCACTCTCAGCGATCACATCACGCAATGCTGGCATCCCCGCGGGGGGTGTATAGCGGGTATATCCATCCCGGATCGCCTGGATGCCCGCCTGACTCACGTTTGGAAATGTTTTAAAATCCGGCTGGCCGATCTCCAGGTGGATGATGTCCCGGCCGTCTTTTTCGAGGGCCTGGGCCTTGGCTAAAACCTGATAGGCACCTTCTGATGAAAGGTCTTGGGTTCTTTTTGCGAAGCTCATAAGTTGTCTCTTTTATCTCAATTAAACCTATTTCAATATACTTTATAACTAATAATCAATTGTAATTGATTTTTTATATTAATTCCTCACCAGCCCAGAAACACTGCCAATGATTCATTTCCCGGGGTTTCTCCCAGGATGATCAGCAACCTTGAAAGGAATCCGAGAATTATTAGTCTGGCTGGGGGTTTGGACGATAACTCGACTCTCTGAAGTTTGTTAAGGATTATGTGCGAGACGCTTAAACAGAAAAATCCCTCTTGAAAGATCCATTTTCAGAGAGCAGGGGAAATCATCAAATAAATTATCTAAGGGGCTCGGTCCAAGTCTCTTAGAAAGTGGGTAACCTATGCCAGGGATATATCCAGGTATAACATCACCATCACACCAACCATGGTCCCAATCGTTGCCAATCGTTCATTCCCTGTGCCGTGGGTTTCCGGAATGATTTCATCGCTGATCACATAAAGCATGGCACCTGCCGCAAAACCCATTGCGTAAGGTAGCAGCGGGCGAATAAATTGGACTGCGATCACACCCAAAATCGTGAGTGGAATTTCGATCAATCCTGCCCTTATTCCAACCAAACCAGCATAAAAATAAGTCCCCATTCCAGCATTGAGTGCCGCCACTGCAACTGCCAAGCCCTCGGGGATATTTTGAATGCCAATGGCCAGCATTAATGGAAGGGCATCCGATAAATTACCCGATCCAAAAGCAACTCCCACTGCCAGTCCCTCCGGCATGTTGTGGAGTGTGATTGCAAGGATGAACAACCAGACTGCCCGGATTCGCTTGGTTTCCGGACCTTCATGTCCCCGGCCCGGATGAAAATGAGGCACAAAACGATCTCCCGCGATGAGAATTAATACTCCAAATACCATACCGATCAACACCGGAATAATGCCGCCGTATTCAACGCCGGGAAGGATAAGGCTGGTGAAGCTGGCCGCCAGCATCACTCCAGCCGCAAAACCCAGCGCTCCATCCAGGATTTTTTGGGAGGGTTTTCTCCAAACCAGTACTGCTAAAGCACCCAGCGTGTTCATTATTGTAATAAAAATCCCTCCAACAACTCCCTGCCAAATAGGGCTGCTGCCAGCAATGGTTAGAAAAATTCGTTCAAACCAGTCCATATTCCATGCTCCTATAAAACAATTTTCCTGCTAAAAAAGAATAAATGCCTATTTCCCATTAGATATTCTTTCAATTAGGTACTCACCCTTAGATTCCCTCTGCAGGCATTACCTTACCCCAACCAATCCTTGTAAGTGATCTGCCCGGGATGCCAGGTAAGAATCCCTGCGGCTGACCCATCCAAAGAGGGATCCAATCAGTAATAGTCTGAAAGCGGATTGACAACAAAATATAATATATTACAATATCTATCATAATATTCATAATAATTGAGTTGATTTATGATACTCAAGTGCTCCTGTATACAGCGGGAATCGTAAAACTGCTTCCGAAACCAACTGATCTATCAATTTCGGGCGGCAGCACGATTTCCGCAAGCCTCCGAAATTTCATGGCTTATTAGGCCATGCTGATCAGTTTTTACTTTTAAATAAGGAAGACGTATGCAGGATTTAGTACCGTATCTAAAAAGAATATCGCTTGAAGAAGGCATGCCCTCCCTGGTGGGCAACACTCCCCTTCTGCCCCTGATCACTCTCTCAGACAGGAGAGACAGCAAGGTCCAGGTATTTGCCAAGGCAGAGTGGTTTAACCCAAGCGGCTCTGTGAAGGACCGACCGGCCTGGGGCATCATTCAAAATGCCCTCCACCAAGGATGGATCTTACCGGGAATGCATCTATTGGATTCCACTTCTGGCAATATGGGCATAGCTTATGCAACTTTCGGTGCCGCCTTGGGCATCCCCATCACCCTGGCTATACCGTCCAATGCCAGCCCCGAACGGATAAAGATCATGGGTGCCCTAGGAGCTGAGCTGGTGCTGACCGATCCTCTCGAGGGATCCGACGGCGCCATCCAGATAGCCCAACAAATGGCCCTGGATCATCCCGAGTTGTATTATTACGCCAATCAGTACGATAATCCGGCCAATTGGGAATCCCATTACCGCAGCACCGGTCCAGAGATCATCGAACAAACAGCTGGTCGGGTTACCCATGTTGTATTGGGTATGGGCACAACCGGCACCCTGACCGGTGTTTCCCGCTACATGCAAGACAATTATCCTGATGTTCAGGTTATCGGCGTCCAGCCGGATTCTCCTTTTAACGGTTTGGAAGGATTAAAACACCTGCCATCCTCCATTCAACCAGGCATATATGATCCAGCCGCAGCTGATCGCATCATACCCATCAGGACCGAGGACGCTTATGACATGGTGCGCTGCTTGGCCCGGGAAGAGGGTTATTTTATCGGAATTTCCTCCGGGGCGGCAGCCGTAGCCGCCCGCCAGATTGCTAATGAGCTAGACCAGGGAGTGGTGGTAACTGTCTTTCCAGACGCCGGATTTAAATATCTTAGCGATGAAGAATTATGGAGGAATTCATGAAAATCGAAATCCACTCAGACCTCCTTGATCTGATCCAAACTCACGGTGAAAATGCCTATCCCAATGAAGGCGCAGGATTGATGCTGGGAGATGAAGAAAAGGGTATCCGAACGGTTAAAAGCCTGCTGTTCCTGGATAATAAAAGGGAAGAATCCAGCCAACACAACCGCTACCTGATCACAGCTGAAGATATGCTGAGAGCCGAAGAAGAAGCTGCCCGGCAAGATTCATCCATCCTGGGAATCTTCCACTCTCACCCGGATCATCCAAATCTTCCTTCTGAATACGACCGGGAATTCGCCATTCCCTGGTATTCCTACTTAATTACCAGCGTGAATGAGGCCAACGCAGCAGGAAGCCGCTGTTGGAGATTGGAAGACAATCGGGAAAGTTTTTCTGAAGAATTGATTCAAGTTAGCACAAATCGCTAAAAGCATGCAGCAGATTGGTTGGGAAGACTGCCCAGCCGATCATTGAAGCGAGTTTATAATAATTATCAGTAGAGGAAATATGCCAACACTTAAAATTCCTACACCCTTACGGCCCTATGCAGATGGGCAAAGCACTCTCACTCTTCCTGGCAAGATCGTGGAAGATGTACTCGAGGGAGCTGTTGCAGCGTATCCAATGTTAAGGAAACACCTCTTTAATGATGAGGGCAAATTAAGACCATTTGTCAATTTATTCCTCGGTGAGGATAATGTTAATCAGCTGGAGGGACTAAAAACCCCATTATCAGACGGGGATACCCTGATGATCATTCCCTCCATCGCTGGAGGATAAAAACCGCAGGAGGGATTATGCTCCCTGAACTTTCGCACAAGGAAATCCTTCGTTATTCCAGACATCTATTGATCCCTGATGTTGGCCTGGAAGGTCAGAAAAAAATAAAGGCCGCCTCCGTTCTCATAGTAGGGACTGGCGGTTTGGGATCCCCAGTTGCCTTATACCTGGCAGCTGCCGGTGTAGGCCGGATTGGATTGGTTGACTATGACGTGGTAGATTTTTCCAACCTGCAGCGCCAGATCATCCACGGCGAATCGCGGTTGGGAGATTTAAAAGTTGACTCCGCCCGGACCCGGATGTTGGATCTCAATCCGGAAATACAGATCGATGTTTATAACGAAGTCATCAACTCCGAAAATGCCTTCCGAATCGCTGAACCTTATGACATCATTGTTGACGGGACCGACAACTTCCCCACCCGCTACCTGATCAATGACTTGTGTGTTCTAACCGGAAAACCCAATGTCTATGGTTCCATTTTTCGATTTGACGGCCAGGCCAGCGTCTTTGACGCACAAGAAGGTCCCTGCTACCGCTGCCTTTTCCCTGAGCCACCACCGCCCGGGTTGGTGCCATCCTGCGCAGAAGGCGGTGTTCTGGGGGTACTACCAGGAACCATCGGCAGTATCCAGGCTACTGAAACCCTTAAGATCATTCTTGGGATTGGTGAAACTCTTGTTGGCAGACTGCTGCTTTACGATGCCCTGGATCTTTCATTCCAGACGGTTCAATTACAGAAAAACCCTGAATGTAAAGTATGTGGAGAGCACCCGGAAATAACAGGATTGATCGATTATGAAGCCTTTTGTGGCATGTCGGCCCATGACCATGACGAAGGGTCAGCCGGTGATGAATGGGACATCACAGCTGCCCAGCTTTCCTCCCGCCTAAAGGAAAATCCCCATCTCCACCTGATCGACGTCAGGGAACCTCACGAGAGGGAGATTTCCAATCTGGAGGGATCTGAATTGATCCCGCTGGGCCAATTCGCTGCCCGTATGAACGAACTGGACAGCGCCGAGGATCTGGTGATCTTCTGCAAATCTGGTACACGCTCAACCAGAGCCCTGGAAATCCTTGCCAGCGCAGGTTTTAAGAAAGTCAAAAACCTGAAAGGAGGAATTAATGCCTGGGCCCGTGAAGTGGATCCCAGCCTTCCTGTATACTGATCAATCCTGCTGCAAATAATGCCTCACCAGCCTTCCAGATCGGAAGGCTGGTTCTTTTAACCTTAATTACAAAATTGCTAAAAATAATTGAATCACTGCTTTATTAATGTTACACTAATAATGTACAGCTACCGGGACACATCCAACCTCATCGATGCCAAATATAAATGTAACCCTTTACGGAGATATCGCACGCTACGGGGCGGGCAAACACATCGCCACAGTGGATTTGGATCTACCAGATGGCGCGTCGATCGATGATCTGCTTTGTAAAATTTCCTTGCCGGAAGATGAGCGGGGGTATCTTTTTATCAATTCCGTTCTCCATGATGTTCCCGGGCTATACGCCTCAAAAAGCGACCTGCTTGAGAATGGAGATCATGTAGGTATTTTTTCAACCCATCACATGTGGCCTTACCAATACCGGCATGGCATTCACATATCCGACGCGCTTCAAACCGCCATGGCGGAACACGGGCCGATGAAAAACACTTACCGGAATATTAATCAACCTAATTCACAGGAATAATTCCAAGGGAGGGAAAATGGCAAAACAAATCTTGAGGATCAATATGACTGACCTTTCATATAAATATGAAAAGGTTCCCAGCAGATGGGCCAAATGGGCCGGTAGAGGTTTGACATCAGCCATTGTCGCTGAAGAAGTTGAACCGACCTGCCATCCTCTGGGTCCCAGCAACAAGCTCGTAATCGCTCCCGGATGGGTATCTGGAACTCCGGCTGCTCCCAGCAGCGGCAGGACCTCTTTTGGCGGGAAAAGCCCGCTTACAGGCGGCATCAAGGAATCCAATGCCGGCGGCCTGAGCTCCCAGAAAATCGCTAAACTGGGCCTGGCCGCTGTCATCATCGAAGGCGCGCCCAAGGATGGCAAGTGGTACACCCTGGTTCTCACCAAGGACGGTGTTAAATTCGAGAGTGCAGATAATATCCTTGGCAAAGGCATGTACGATGTAGATAAAATCCTCTGGGCAAAATACCCAAACGAACCCGCTATCATCGGTATTGGCCCGGTAGGTGAGAAAAAATTATCCAACGCTGGTATCAGTGTCAACGATCCTGAAAACAAACCCGGACGTTATGCAGGCCGGGGTGGACTCGGTGCCGTTATGGGAGCCCGGGGAATCAAAGCCCTGGTCGTGGATGACACAGGCGGCCCCGGCGTGGACATCGCTGACATGGATCTGTTTAAAACCGGCCGCAAAAAACTAACCGACGCCATTACCGCTCATGATCTCACCAAACCCGGGGGCGCACTCAACTCTTACGGGACCAATGTGCTGATGAATATCCTCAACGAGGCTGGCGGCCTGCCAACCCGGAACTTCAGCGCCGGCTATTTTGAAGGCGCATCCAAGATCTCGGGAGAAATGGTTGCCGAAATGGTGGAAAAACGAGCAGGTGGCATGACCGGCCACGGCTGCCATCCCGGCTGTGTCATCAAATGCTCAAATATTTACCCGGACCAAGAAGGCAACGATTTCGTTTCCTGTGTGGAGTACGAGACTGCCTGGGCTTTGGGCACCAACTGCGGAATCGATGACCTTGATTATGTCGCTAAGATGACCTATCAATGTAACGATCTTGGCCTGGATACGATTGAAGCCGGCAACACCATCGCAGTATACATGGATGGTGGGGCACTGGAATTTGGCGACAAGCAAGGCGCTTTGGGTTTGTTTGACGAGATCCGCAAAATGTCACCCCTGGGTCGGATCCTGGGTCAAGGTGTAGAAGCCACCGCTAAGGCATTTGGCGTTCACAGGGTGCCTACTGTAAAAGGTCAATCTATGCCCGCCTACGAACCCCGCGCAGTAAAGGGTATCGGCGTTACCTATGCAACCTCACCCATGGGCGCAGACCATACTGCCGGATACACCATCGCTCCAGAAATTGTAAGCGTTGGCGGCAAGGTGGATCCTTTATCAGATGAAGGTAAATCGGAACTCTCCCTGACTTTCCAGGCCGCGACTGCATTCATTGACAGCACCGGCTACTGTTTGTTCATTGCTTTCCCGATCCTGGATATTCCTGAAGGATGGGCCGGCATGGCTGAATCCGTGGCCGGCGTCACCGGTCTGGATCTCAGCGGGGATGATGTAGTGCCGATCGGCAAGGAAATCCTTAAGATCGAACGTGATTTCAATACCCGGGCTGGCTTTACCGCCGAGGATGACCGACCACCAGAATTCATGCGCTACGAGCAGCTGCCTCCTCATAATGAGGTCTGGACAATAACGGATCAAGCCCTGGATGAGGTTTTCTCTTGGGTAAACGGCAAATAATCCAGCCGTATGAAAGTTGAGGTTCGTGTTTTTGCTACTTTGCGCCGCTATCTGCCAGAACTGGGTATCAGTGAACCCAAGCTGCTTGAAGTGCCTGAAGGCACAACACTGGATGAGATACGTGAAATCGTGGGGCTGCCTGCCAAAGAGGTGAAAGTAATCATGGTCAACCATCTCCAGGCAGATCCGGAAAACCCGGCCCATGATGGGGACCGAATTACCTACATCCCCGCCGTCGCGGGTGGCTGAGAAAAACGAAACCCGGATCAACCAACAGCCTTGAGTGAAAACCCTTTCCTCAAGGCTGTTCTATTATTACAATACTTCTGATGAATACTTATCAGCATCAGCTCTGGGGTTATCAAATTGACCTGCCAGATGGCTGGCAGCACCAGGCGTTCGGACAGAAAGATGGTTATTCTGAAGACCCTGATGCTTTCCTCCCAAACTACCAGGGAGATAAGCTGGCCCAGTTATTAATAAACGGGGAGTGGAACAGTTTACAGCGGCCGGTTATTGATCTTTGGAGACAGCATCTGGGAAAAACCTCGTTGATGCTGGGAGCAAAAAATCTGGGAGCAGCTGTCTGGAAAATGGCCGGCGCCCGCGGTTTTGAAGTGGAGATTGTCCTGCCGAAAAAAAGCCCGCACCGGCTTTGGACCGGGATCCTGGAAAACGGCTTTCTTGTTCTAACATTCCTGGTGCTGCACTGGAAGGAAAACCGGGAGGAAATCGAGCCCCTGATATCCCGGATCATTGCCAGTTTAAAGTATTTAAAGAGGGTTGACCGGGTTGATCAGCTCTCCAATGGATTACCAATCCCCGCTCCAGTTAAATCGATCGACCCTCTTACTGTCGTTCCAGACATTTCTGACTCCAAAAATTGGCAAGCTTTCCAGAGTGATTTCAGTCCTGGTGCCCTGCAGGCGTTTTACCTCCGGGAGCTGCCCCATTTTGGCTGGAATATAACTCGTTATGTGCCATTCCCAAATTCCGGAGAGATTCCCTTCGCCCGTTTACTGCTCGAGAAGGACGGTCAAACCTACTCATTGGGATTAATGCCCGGGGTAGTGGAGGAAGAATACGGCACCATCGTTCTGAAGACAGATCGATAAAAAGGACGAAGTCCCAAAATAAGACTCCGTCCTTCAACTTGCAGACAAGTTTCACTCACTAATCAGGACCTGCGGTCCATTTAATAAAATCCTGAAATAAAAGGAACCCGAAGACAATCCTCATTTCCAGTGAGGCTTTGTGCATCAATCGATCGTGCTCAGGAATTCCTGGGCCATGGCTGCCACATTGCCGTCCAGGGAAATGCCCATCCAGGGATCACTGGGGTCAACCAGGTTGGCCACTACAATATTGGCGCCGTTAAATATAGCGCTGCGGGCCTCATTGATCCCCACTCCACCAGCAGCAGAGATCAACACGTCAAACTTGCTCTTAACCCGGTTGACATGACGATACTGGATCAACTTGCCCCTGGTGTTCTCCTCGTCACGGCCTTTATGCAGAACCATCACATCAGGTGGATCCTTTAGCCTCATCATCACCTTAAGAGGATCTTTCACCCCCAGCATATCGATCATTGAGACCATGCCCAGTTTTAAGCAACGCTCGATGAACAGATCCAGTGTTTCCGTGGGCGAATTGCCCAGTACCGTGGCTGCAGAGGCACCAGCCGCCTGGGCCAGCGCCACTTCTTCTAACGCGCCATCTACCGTTTTTAAGTCCGCCACAACATGACCACCCCAATAGCGGCGGATCAGGCGTATGCCATTCATACCTTCCCTTTTGATATAAGGAGTTCCGGCTTCAATCAGAATCCGGCTGCTTTGGGCGATGGTGGGCAGGATCCGTGTTACCAGGCGGGCATCATAGTTAAATGCGATCTGGAGGTAGCGGATTTTTGTATCCAGCTTTCCACTCATTGGCATTTATCCTTTATTCGTGTCCAGTAGAGTTTTGGCAATCCCATCAAAATTAGAGGGGATAAAAAGCACAATTTTCTCAGAAGGATCTGCCGCGATTGCCCGAATGGTCTGCAGGGTCCGCAAATGCATCGCCCCCGGGGATTTCGCCAGGGCTTGAGCAGCTTTCTGGAGGTTCATTGAGGCTTCCAGCTCACCCAGGGAGTTGATCACCACTGCCCGGCGTTCCCGCTCGGCTTCAGCTTGCTGGGCCATGGCCCGCTTCATCTCGGCCGGCAGTTCTACTTCCTGGATCTTGATGGATTCCACATCAATTCCCCAGCCGTTAGTTTCGGCATCCACAATTTCCTTGATATCCTCGGCGATGGATTCTCGCTCAGTTAACACAAAGTCCATCTCGCTATTTCCGATCACATCCCGTAATGCTGCCTGAGTATACTGACGGATAGCAAATGCATAATCTTCAATTTTAATAATCGCTTCCTCTGGTTTGATGACCTTAAAATAGACCACGGCATTGACCAGCATAGGGATATTATCCCGGGTCATTACTTCCTGGCGGGGGATTTCAGCAGTTTTAATGCGCATGTCCACCTTCCGCATGGATTGAATGACCGGGAGCACAATGGTAAGGCCCGGTTCGCGGGTACCGGAGTATTTACCAACTGTAAATACTACGCCTCTCTCATACTCGTATAACATACGAACGCCGCGAACTGCGATCCCAAGGACAATTAAAACAATAACCCCAAAACAAAATCCAAATGTAACCACTCCATCAAACATCTCTCCTCCTTTTATTTGGCATTAGCTCGATTTTGTATTCTTTTATTATTATATGTCCCAATCTAAATGATTGGCAACAAAAATCCGGGGAATCTTTTTATTGAGCTGTTCAAGCCTATTTTGAAGAAGTAAGGATACAATCAATTCCAGATGGCAAATCGAATATCTTCTAATCCTGTTTTGATGGCAAAAATACTGCTGGACCGTCTGGAGAGGATCTCAGCTGACTCGACCTGGGCTCATCAGGCTAGCGGTGTCCGGGCTGCTTTGGCAAAAGCTCTCACCCCTGTTGAACCTGATTTAGAGCAGCTTTCCCCGCTCCTGGAATTGGGTTTTTTGATCCTGGAAAATGCAGCACAGGAAATTCCGGAAAGATAAAGAGTTAGTAATCGACGCCCGTCCTCGGGTGTCGGAGCTCGCATGTGACTGATAAAAAGCAAGTGATTAATCTTACCCAACTCAGCTTTGCTCGTCGTCCCATCTCCCCTCCCTCTGCTCGTCGTTCCGTCTCCCCCCCTCTGCTCGTCGTCCCGTCCCCGGGACGACCTGTATACAAGCACTACTTCTTAGCTGCTCATCACCTTTAGGGCATACTACCTGCACTCCTCCACCTGTTATTATGATCTGGGATAATTACCTAAACGACGCCCGTCCTCGGGTGTCGGAGCTCGGATAAGGAAACTGGCTCTCAAACCGCGGAAGAATATCACACCACCCGGGCAGGTCCTCGTCTTCCCACCATTTCACCAGTCCCTCATTGTCCTGTCATTTCCCCAGTTGCTTGTCGTCCCGTCTTTCCCCAGATGCTCGTCCCAGTTGTTCATCGTCCTTTTTTTACCCTCCGCTCGTCGTCCCGTCCCCGGGACGATCTGTATACAAACACTACTGTTGCTTGTATCTAAACCATCTTACCTATTAAATTCATCCCATTAAGTGTGTACCATGTAAATAAAAAAGGGGGTACATTGGTTTTCACACCAATTCATATACCTGGTGATTTATATTTTGTAACAGGTACGATAGTTGAATGGGAACCACTCTTCATCAATAGGTCCTATGCAAATACGATCCTTGCTTCTCTTGATTGGCATCGTCATAACAAGCGGATGTTCGTTTTTGCGTTCGTTCTGATGTTGAATCATATTCACTGGATTTCAAAGCCCATTAAACCTTACTCAATTAATGACAATATCCAGTCTTTCGCATCTTTTACTGCACATAAGATATTAAAGTTATCTCGCTTGACAGAACAACAGGATCTACAAAATCTCTTTAGAAAAAACGCGGAGAATGGAAAACGTCATAAGATATGGAAGAACTTTCAAGCAAAGAATATCTATACTCATCGATTCTTGATCCAAAAAATGGAGTATATTCATAATAATCCGATCAAAATAAATAGATTCTCTTCAGAGATCAGAGCAAAATATCTATACTCGTCTGCTTGTTATTATGATCTGGGAACAGTTCCAATAATTCCTATAGATGATATTTTTGACTTCTTAGAAAAACGTGATAACTAAAAAGTCCATAAACGACACCCGAGGACGGGTGTCGGAGCTCGAATAAGGAAGCTGGCTCTCAAACCGCGGAAAAATAGAGAGTGTAGAATAAATTGTGTAAATGGATTATCCTATTCAATCTACGCAAAAGGAAAAATCCATGACACAAAAGAAAGATACCACAGACTCTGAAAAGAAAGATCAGATGCCGTCTGCCGAAGAGGTCGCCCGGGAGCTGGGGAAAGCGAAATCGATCGATGATTTCTACGGCAAGGATGGCATCTTCGCCCGCTTGTTCTCAGACACCATTGAACAGATGCTGGAAACGGAGCTGACCGACCAGCTGGGCTACGAGCGCTACGAATCCAAAGGACGCAACTCAGGCAACAGCCGCAACGGCTACTACGACAGTTCCATGCGCACCTCCGGGGGAGACGCCAAAATCCGTGTGCCGCGGGACCGCAACGGCGAATTTCACTCTGAGCTGCTGAAGAAAAACAGCAACGAGATCGAGCAGAAAATCATTGCCATGTACGCCAAAGGCACCTCCACCCGGGATATCCAGGACATGCTGGAAGAGCTCTACGGGATCGATGTTTCGGCATCCACAATCAGCAAGATCACTGACAAGGTCTGGGAGCTGGTGGAGTCCTGGCAGAACCGGCCCCTGGCCCCGATCTACCCTATTGTCTTTCTGGATGCTCTGCACATCAAGCTAAAACGGGACGGCAAAACCGAGAATGTGGCCGTCTACAACGTCCTGGGAGTCGATTTAGAGGGCCAGAAAGAGGTTTTTGGTCACTGGATCGGGGATGGCGGGGAAGGGGCCAATTTCTGGCTCTCGGTGATCACCGACCTGCAGAACCGGGGCGTGGAAGATATTTTCATCTCCGCGGTGGATGGGCTGTCTGGATTTTCCGATGCCATCCATTCCGTCTTCCCTCAGACTCAGGTCCAGCGCTGTATTATCCACCAGATCCGCTCCAGCCTGAAATATGTGGTCTGGAAAGACCGCAAGCCTTTCACGGCGGATCTCAAAACCATCTACAAGGCAGCCACCCGCGAAGAGGCGGAAGCCAATCTGCTCGCTCTGGAAGAAAAATGGGGCGGAAAATACGGGGCCGCAGTCCGATCCTGGCAGAACAACTGGGAAGAGCTGGCCACCTTTTTTGACTATCCCAAAGAGGTCAGGCGGCTGATCTACACCACCAATATTGTGGAGGGATATCACCGCCAGCTGCGGAAGGTGCTAAAAAACAAATCCTCATTCCCGACTGATCAAGCTGCCAGAAAACTGCTCTACCTGGCCACGATGGACATCACCAAGAAGTGGACCATGCCGCTGGCGAATTGGCCCTTGATCCTCAACCAGCTGGCGATCCGCTTTGAAGGCAGGTGTCCCCTGTGACCTTGTTGCCCATTCATTTACACAATGTTCTTGACACTACCTAAGTCCATCCCAAAAGACTTAGTCCCTTAATAACAAAGCACCCGTCTCCGGGTGCTTTTAGATTTAATTCTTGTGGTTTTTTTGTTATCCAACTGCT
>Ga0307418_1000076_pt1 | contig 27216 bp, 19 predicted proteins | sample SalMarWE160220MG_2_FD_202160 | JGI IMG/M metagenome (GOLD analysis project Ga0307418, IMG submission 202160) | Salt marsh sediment microbial communities from the Plum Island Ecosystem LTER, Massachusetts, United States - WE1602-20 | ecosystem: Environmental > Aquatic > Marine > Intertidal zone >...
CGATGCGCTCGGATGAGAACCGGAGGTTCGAGCCGAGCGGCCTGGGGAGCATTCGAAGAGCAGAAGTGGGAGTCCGCGAGACGAGCGAGGATGGCCGCAGGCCACCGCAGCTCCATCCGGGCGCCCCGATTGGAGATCCGCGTATGCGGTCCGGGTGCGATGCGCTCGGATGAGAACCGGAGGTTCGAGCCGAGCGGCCTGGAGAGCATTCGGAGAGCAGCAGGGCGATCGATTGGACCAGATCAAACCGTGGCTTTCGCCCGGATTGCTGCGGCACGCGACGGCAATCCGGGCTTCGTTGTCTGGAGCGGTGGCAGAATGGCTAATGCACACGCCTCGAAAGCGTGCGTCCGAAAGGACATGGGGGTTCGAGTCCCTCCCGCTCCGTTTTAGAAGAAGACGGGCGTTCGCCGAGACGACCGAGGGGAGCAAGGGCTATCCCCCCCGCTCCGTCTGAACGCACATGACCCCTTCGGCTCCCCGGAGTCGGAGGGGTCGTTTCGTTTCGGGCTCCCTTTCCCCCATCTTCCGGCCTCACGTTTTCCGGACCGCCCGTGACCGACCGCCTCTCGCAACGCCACATCGCCCTGTTCTGGGGGCCCCTGGCCGCCACGTGGCTCATGATGGCGGTGGAGCCGCCGTTCCTGGCGGCCCTCATCGCCCGGCACCCCGACGCCACGTTCAACCTCGCGGCGTACGGCGTGGCGTACGCGTTCGCCATCCTCACGGAAGCGCCGATCATCATGCTGATGAGCGCCGCCAACGCGCTCGTCACCGACGGCCACCACTATCGGCGCCTGCGGAGCTTCGCGCGCTTCCTCAACGGCGGAGCCACGGCGCTTCTCCTCGCGATCCTCGTCCCTCCGGTCTTCCATCTGGTGATGGTCCGGATCATCGCCCTGCCGGCGGAGGTGGCGCACCTCACGTACGGGGCGCTCTGGCTGCTCGTCCCCTGGCCGGGCGCCATCGGGTATCGGCGCTTCCACCAGGGCGTGCTGATCCACGTGGGAAAGACACGGCTGGTGGCGTACGGCACCGTCATCCGCGTGGTGGTGATGGGCGGCACCGCGATCCTGGCGTACCTGTTCCTGCCGATCCCCGGCGCCTGGGTGGGAGCCCTGGGGCTGTCGGCCGGGGTGGTCACGGAGTCCGCCGCCGTACGGATCATGGCCAACGCGACCGTTCACGACCTCCTGGTCCGGGCGGACGCCGACCCGAGCCCGGGGAGCGTCATCTCGTACCGCGAGATCATCTCGTTCTACTATCCCCTGGTGCTGACCTCCCTCATCGGCCTCGCGGTCCAGCCCATGGCCACCTTCTTCCTGGGCCGCTCGGCCTATCCGGTGGAGTCCCTGGCGGTGTTCCCGGTGGTCCAGGCGCTGTCGTTCGCGTTCCGCGCGCCGGGGATGGCATACCAGGACACGGTCATTGCCATGATGGGCGAGCGCCATCGACATCTCCCGGAGCTCGGCCGCTTCACCCTGACGCTGGGCCTCGCCCTGTCCGCGTGCCTGTCCCTGGTGGCGTTCACGCCGCTCGTGCACGTGTGGTTCCGCCAGATCTCGGGCCTCACGCCGCAGCTCGCCGCTCTCGCCGTCGTCCCGGCGCGTGTGCTGGCTCCGCTCCCGGGTCTCACCGTGCTTCTCTCGCTCCAGCGCGGCATCCTGGTGACGGTGCGCCGCACGCGACCCATCACGGTGGCGACGGCCATCGAGGTCACCGGCATCGCCGTCACCTTCGTCACCCTGGGATGGGGTGTGGGTATGGTCGGCGCCACCGCCGCGTTCGTCGCGTTCGTGGTGGGGCGCTTCGGCGCGAACGTGTTCCTCACCTATCGCTGCCGTGGAGCGGTAGCGGCCACGGCCGCATCCACGCCCGCGGTGGCTTGAAGCTCACAGGCGCCGGGCGCCCTCCAGGTCGGGCCTCAACGCGAAGCCCACGCAGTCGGAGCCGTCCGCCTCCGCGGCGAAGACCTCGCGCATGGCGCCAGCGACGACGTCCGCCGCCTCCGGCGGACACGCGGCTATGAGCCCGGAGCCCGAGCCGGAGATGGTGACGGCCCAGGCGCCGGCAAGGCGGCCGGCATCCATGGCGTCGGCTGCAGCGGGGATCAACGGCAGTCGGTAGGGCACGTGCAGCTCGTCCTCGAACCCGACGCGGATGAGCTCGGCGTCTCCCTCGGCCAGCCCCCGCGTCAACGCCACCAGCCGGCCCAGGCCCCCCACCGCCACGCCGTGCGCGACGGTACGGGGGAGCGCCGCCCGGGCAACCGAGGTGGACACACCGGCCACGGGCGCGGCATAGGCGAAACCCACCGCGGGCGACAGCTCGAGAGGCAGCGCCCGAAAGCCCGAAGGGCTGCGGACCACCGCCTGCAGCCCTCCGAACACGCACGGTGCCGCGTTGTCCCCGTGCCCCTCCCGTCGGGCGGCCGCATGGAACGTCTCCACGCGGGAGACATCGAGCTCGAGGACGGCCCGGGCCAGATCGTGGCCGGCCACCAGGGCGGCGGCGGAGGACCCGAGACCCCGAGCCACGGGGATCTCGGAGCGCAGGGCCAGCTCCCCGTCCAGGTCGGCTCCCGCAGCGGCCATCACGTCCGAGAACGCCCACACCAGGAGGTCGTCTCCGTGGGTGGCGTCCGACCCGGTGGGCTCCGGGCCGCCGGCTCCGAGGTCGGCCAGGGTCCCGGCTCGGTACACGTGCAGCCCGTTGTCGCCGGGCCGGAAGTCCGCCTCGACGTAACGGTTCAGGGCCAGGCCCAGGACATCGAATCCCGAGCCCAGGTTCGAGGTGGAGCAGGGCACTCGCACCCGTGCGGCACGCCTCTCGATCATGCTCTGACGCCCTCCCTGAGGAGCCCCGCCAATGCCCGGTCGTCCACGTCGAGGCTCACCATGCGCTCGGGCTTCCGGAACGTCTCGCTCAACGCAACCGGTGGCGCCACCGACACGCCGGTGGCCTCCTCCACCACCGCCGGGAACTTCGCCGGATGCGCGGTGGCGAGCACCACCCAGGGCGACGCGTGGACACCCGCTGCGGACACCTCGTCCATGGCCGACCAGGCCACGGCCGTGTGCGGGTCGAGCAACTTCCCGGTACGCCGGTACACGTCCCCGATGCAGGCGCGCGTCTCGTCGTCGTCGCGGGCGACGCCGCGCACGTCGCCTCGCAGGCGAACGACGTCGTCTCCGTACATCCAGCGGATGCGCTCCAGGTTGCTGGGATCCCCCACGTCCATGGCGTTGGACAGGCTCGGCAGCGAGGGCCGGGGTCGATACACGCCGGTCTCCAGGTAGTCGACGAACGGACGGTTGGGGTTGCACGCGGCGACGAATCCGGCCGCGGGCATGCCGGCGCGGCGGGCCAGGAGGCCTGCGCACAGGTTGCCCAGATTCCCCGACGGCACCACGAAGGTCGCGGGTCCCTCGCGCCATCCCAGCCGCGCCGCCGCGTGAACGTAGTAGAAGGCCTGGGGCAGGAGTCGGCCCACGTTGATGGAGTTCGCGGACGTGAGGCCGCACGCCTCGCCGAGGTCCCGGTCCGCGAAGGCGCCCTTGGCCAGACGCTGGCAATCGTCGAAGGTGCCTGCGACGGACACGGCGACGACGTTGTCGCCCAACGTCGTCATCTGGCGACGCTGCCCCTCGCTGATGCCGTTCCGGGGAAACAGCACGACCACGCGGAAGCGCTCGATCCCGTGGAACGCGGCGGCCACCGCCCCTCCGGTGTCGCCGGAGGTCGCCACCAGCACCGTGCGCCGACCTCCGGCGTCGCCCAGCGCCGCCATGGCGCGGGCCATGAAGCGTGCGCCCACGTCCTTGAAGGCGAGGCTGGGGCCGTGGAAGAGCTCCAGCACGAAGACCCCGTCCTCCACCTCCACCAGCGGCGCGTCGAAGTCCAGCGCCTCGGCGGTGATCCGGTGAAGCACGTCAGGGGGCAGCATATCAGCCAGCAACCGCTCCGCGGCCCAGAGGGCCGACCCTGGGAATGCGGCGTCACTCGGTGGGGGCCGCGAGGGGCCGGAGTCACGCCCCTGGAGATCCGCGTCCAGACGTCCGAGGTCCACCGGCACGTACAGCCCTCCATCGGGGGCGAGACCCCGGAAGAGGGCCTCCGGGAAGGCCACGGATTCGGCGCCACGGGTGCTTCGGAACACGCTCATGGCGCCGAATCTAGCGGATCGCGGCGGCCTTGGAGTGCGACGGGGACACGGCGTGCCGAGTTCCGTGCGGGGCCCCCGGACGCGGCCGGGAGCCCCGCACCCGTTCTCGTCGCTCTATCTGCCGCCGCCCGTCCGCCTGGCGCCGCCTGTCTCCGGATGCTCCACGTCGAGCTGGGTGATGTCGGCGCTCCACCGCGTGTCGCCCAGGAGGTTCTTCACGAAGTACTCGGCGCGTAGCCAGAACCAGTAGTCGCTCAGGTTGCCGTACCCGTGGCGGGCGTCGGGGAACGCGAAGAAGTCGAAGCGCTTGTTCGCCTTGATGAGCGCCAGGGCCATCCGGTACGTGTTGGACGGGTGCACATTGTTGTCCGCCGTCCCGGTGGTGAGCAGCAGGTGTCCCTTGAGGTTCTTCGCCAGCTCGGGGTTCGTGGCGATGGAGAACGCGAAGGACACCTGTCCGGAGTCGCTCACCTCCTCCTTCACGCCGTTCTGCGACTCGCCCCACCAGCGGTTGTAGATGGTGTTGTCGTGGTTCCCGGAGGACGACACGGCCACCTTGAAGAAGTCCGGGTAGACCAGCATGGCGGCGGTGGACATGAAGCCGCCGCCGGAGTGGCCGTAGATGCCCACGCGGCTCTGGTCGATGTAAGGATGCCGCTCGGCAAGCTCCTCCACGGTGACCTTCTTGTCGGCGAGGCCGTAGTCGCGGAGGTTCCCGTACCCGTACCGGTGGTACCACAGGGAGCGGTCGGGATGGCCGCCGCGGTTGCCCACCGTGACGACGATGAACCCGAACTGCGCCAGCGCTTGCTCGTAGGCCGCGGTGGAGAAGGACTTGGCCACGGACTCGGTCTGCGGTCCGGGATACACGTACTCCACGATGGGATAGACCTTCGTGGAGTCGAAGTCGTACGGCTTGTACATCACCCCGTAGAGATCCGTGACCCCGTCGGCAGCCTTCACGGTGAACGGCTGGGGGAACTTGTAGCCGGCCCCCAGAAGCAGTGAGAAGTCCGCCTTCTCCAGGTCCATGATTTTCCGTCCGGTCTCGTCGTAGAGCGCCGACGTGGGGACGGTATTCACCCTCGAGTAGTTGTCCACGAAGTAGTGCGCCGACTCCGACGTGGACGTGGCGTGATCGAAGTCGCCGGGGTCCAGGAGCTTGAGCCCCATCCCGTCCAGCCCCACCCGGTACGTGTGGCGGTAGTATGGATCCTCGCCCTGTTCGCGGTCGTTGGCGGTGAAGAGCAGGGTGCCTCTGGCTTCGTCGATTCCCTCGATGCCGTCCACGTGCCACGGGCCCCGGGTGAGCTCGGCCTTCACGGCGCCGTCGGGGGTGATCCGGTAGAGGTGCGCCCACCCGTCCCGCTCGGACCACCAGACGAGATCGCCGTTCGCCAACCGCCACGGCGGCTGCTGCTCCTGGGTCACGTTCATCCGCTCCTGGATGACCGTGCGCACGGAATCGGTGGCGGGGTCGGCCGCCATGACGTCGATGCGGTGCAGGTCACGGCTGGCACGGTAAAAGTACAGCTCGTCGGATTTGTTCGAGAGCCACTTGGAGATCCGGGGCTCGGTGGATCCTCCGCCTCCGCCTCTGCCCCGCCCGAATCCACCGCCGCGGCGCTGATGCGGGTCGCGGTAGACCCCCATGGTCTCGTCCTTCCACGGCTTGTCGTCGACCTTCTTCATCTGCCGGGTCTGCATGTCGAAGACGTACAGCGTGGTCTGGGTGACGTTCTTCTCCCCGGGCATGTCGTACTTGTAGGTCTCGAGCTGGGGCCGCTTGTTGCCGGTGCTGTGGATCACCCACAGGTCCCCGACCTTGCGCTGGTCCTCGCGGGTGAGCGCGAAGTAGCGCGAGTCCCACGACCACGCGATGCCAGGGCGCTGCCGCCGGTCGAACTCCTTCTGGGTCTCCTCGTCATTCTCGCCACGTCCCTGGTTGCCCCAGCTGTAGTCCTTCTCGCCGTCGGTGGTGAGCTGGACCTCGTCCACCTTCACCTTCCATCCGGCGCTGTCGGCGGCGGCGCCGGACTTACCCCGGCGGGCGTTGAGGATCTTCTCATACTCCGAGTACTTCATCGCCCACAGGTTGAAGTGGCGGCTGAACACCACCCACTGCGTGTCGGGCGACACGCTGGCCCAGGCCGGATGGTTGTCCGGGGCCGTGTAGTGGTCCAGCAGCGTCAGCGTGTGAGTGGTCACGTCGTACTGGAAGTGCATGACCTGCTTGCGCGTCCGTGGCCGGCGCTGCCCACGGCCGCGGCCCCCCTGCTGCTGCTCGCCGACGACCGTATCGGCCTCCTGGATCTTTTCGTCCTGCGACGTCTGCACATCGAACTGGATGGTGTGGTCGTCGATGAAGCGGATGGTCTTGATGGGGAGGTGCTGGGCGTCCCACGGATCGTGCGTGATCCGGGTGAGCTCCGCGGCGATGCGGGCGTTGTCGAAGATCTCCCGCTTCGTGCCCCGGGCGGGATCGACGACGTACCAGGACGTGCCCTGCGTCGTCTCCCACTGGTACCAGAACTTGTCGCCGTGCTGGATCCAGTGCGGTGACACCGTGGTGCTCTTGAGAAGGTCGCGGATCTTGTACGGAGCGAAGCGCGCGGCGAGCTCGTAGTCGGCCGAGCCGGGTCCGCCCACCAGCCTGCGCACGGCGGCGGACTGAACCTGCGCCGCCAGGGACGTCGGCGACACGGTTCCGGGCGCGACAACCAATGCGGCGATCAGCCCGACGAGCGCCAGCCGGCGGAACGGCACGACGCGAGGGATGCGGTTCATGGAAGCCTCTCGGTAGAGCGGTGGGGGAAGGGCTCGGTCAAGAGGAGGCCTCCGGCTCCGTCCGGCAATGGGTGCGGCGCAGGCCGGGGAGCGGCGACGGCGACGGTGGGTGACCCTCCAAACGGAAGGCGCCGGCACCCCCGGGGGGCGCCGGCGCCAAGACCGCACCGCGACGCGTGAGGCCTACTTCCTCTTCCTGGCCTTCTTCGCGCCCTTCTTGACGGACTTCTTGGCCGCCTTCTTCGCACCCTTCTTGGCCGCCTTCCTCACGGTCTTCTTCGCGGCTCTCTTCCTGGCGGGCTTCCGCGCCTTCTTGGCTGCCTTCTTCTTGGCGGGCTTCCGCGCCTTCTTCGTCGCCTTCTTCTTGGCGGGCTTCCGCGCCTTCTTGGCCGCCTTCTTCTTGGCGGGCTTCCGCGCCTTCTTCACGGGCGCCTTTCTCGCCGACTTCTTGGCGGGACGCTTCTTCGCGCCGGCCGCCTTCTTGGCGGGCTTGCGCGCGCTCTTCCGCGCCTTCTTCGCCGCCTTTCTCTTGGCGGGCTTCCGCGCCTTCTTGGCCGCCTTCTTCTTGGCGGGCCTCTTGGCTGCGGCCTTTCTGGTTGCCTTCTTCTTGGTCGCCACGATTCGCCTCCGGAAGCAGGGTACGACCAGTTGAAGTTCGCGAACGACATCTATGTAGTGCGTTTCTTCGGAAGAATGCAATAGCTTCGATACGAAGAAACACAAGATGTCGTACCATGCTTCTCGAGGGAGCACGACGGACTGCGTACCTCGAGGCCTCTCCACCTCCTTCCTGGACGATCCCATCATGACGTTCCGAGGGGGGGTGCGCGACACGTCGCGAGGCCCCATCATTCAGCGCCGACCTGTCCCTTCCGGCGAGACCACCACCCTCGGTTCAGAACGATCTCCCGATGCGCGTCCGTTCCAGTGAAGAGTTCCTGCGCGAGCTGAAGGCGCGTGGCGCACGCCGCCTCAAGACCGTGAGATTCCGGGCCAATCGCAGCACGATCTGGTCTCTCACGCAGGACGCCACGGTGCTCAACCTGCACGTGGCGTACCGACGTGCGCCGAGCGGTATCCTCGATGCATTCGCGACCATCGTACGGGGAAGGGGCTATCGCACGGCCGCGGTGAAGGAGGCGGCCGAGCGCGTGCGCAAATGGGGAGGTCTCGACCCCGTGATGGAGGCGGTGCGCGCGTCGCACGCCCAGCGCGCGAGGCGGGCCGTGCGCCGCTGTGCCGACGACGCCCAGGTCACGCACTGCTGTGCGACGCCGGCGCAGCGCGCCTACCTGCGGGCGCTCTACAGGTATCTGAACCAGTCGCGCTTCGACGGCCTGCTCCCGAAGGACGTGCCGGTGCGTCTCAGCAACCGGATGTCGACGTCGCTGGGACACCTCGTCCCGGGGCGGGATCGCGCCCGCGGTCGGTTCGTCGTGGAGCTCGCCCTCAACGTGGACCTGATGCTCGAGGGAAACGGCGCCGAGCGCATGGACACGCTCCTGCACGAGATGGCGCACATCGCGGACTGGCTCTTCGACAACCAGTACGGACACGGTGACAGCTGGCGCAAATGGGCACGCCACGCGGGCTGCCGGGCGGAGACGAAGTACGACCGTCCGGTGGTGCGCCGGCGCCGGCGGACGCAACAGATCACACGGGTCCCGCCCCTGCCCCTCGCCCTTCGCAGACAGGCGGCGTAGCAGCGTCCGGTTACGGATCCAGCAGGTTGCGCGCTGCTTCCACCACCGCGTCCACGGTGATGCCGAACTCCCGGTAGAGGACGTCGGCGGGTGCCGACGCGCCGAAGTGGTCCAGACCGACGGAGCGACCCTGGCTGCCCACCCAGCGCTCCCACCCGAAGGTGGTCGCCGCCTCCACCGAGACGCGCGCCGTCAAGGTGGGCGGCAGGACCCGATATCGGTACGAGGCGCTCTGCTCCTCGAAGAGGCGCCAGCTCGGCAGGCTCACCACCCGGGTCGGCACGCCGTCGGCCTCCAGGCGCTCCCTGGCCTCCATCGCCAACCCGAGCTCGCTGCCGCTGGCCATGAGGATCACCGTAGGCGTGCCCCCTGCGGCTTCCGCGAGGATGTATCCGCCACGCCGTAGCCCATCCGCGGGCGCGAGGATCTTCCGGTCCAGGATGGCAACCTTCTGCCGTGACAGAGCCATGAAGCTCGGGCCATTGCGTTCCATCGCGACCTTCCACGCCTCGGCGGTCTCGGCGGCGTCCCCGGGGCGGAGATCGAGGAGGTTGGGCACCGCCCGCAACGCTGCGAGGTGCTCGACGGGCTGGTGCGTGGGCCCGTCCTCACCCAGGCCGATGGAGTCGTGCGTGAACACGTACGTCACGGGCCGTCCCATGAGCGCCGCGAGGCGGATGGCAGGCCGCATGTAGTCGGAGAAGACCAGGAACGTCCCGCCGAACGGCCGCACGCCGCCGTGGAGCGACATGCCGTTGAGGACGGCTCCCATGGCGTGCTCGCGAATGCCGAAGTGGGCCACGCGACCACCGGGCGTATCCGCGAGCAGGTCCTTCGCGCCCTCGATGGCCGTCTTGTTGGAGGGGCTGAGGTCGGCGGATCCGCCCACCAGGTTCGGGATGCGCTTGGCGAGTCCCTGGATGACCTTTCCCGACCAATTTCGGGTCGCGTCGGCTTTCTCCACCTGCGTCAGGTCGGGGACGCCGTCCTCCCATCCCTTGGGGAGCCTCCCGGACACCATCGCCTCGAACTCCGAGGCCTCGTCCGGGAACTCCGTCCGGTAGATGGCCAGCCGCGCGCGCCACGCATCCGTCATGCGCTCGCCCCTGCGCGCGCACGCCTGCCAATGCTCGCGGGCCACGGGATCCACCCAGAACGGCTCCAGCGAGGGATAGCCCAGGTTCTTCTTGGTGGAGCTGATCTCGTCCCGGCCCAGTGGGGATCCGTGGGCGGCAGGGTTTCCGGCCATGCCCGGGCTTCCCCAGGCGATGGTCGTGCGCAGCACGACGAGGGTAGGGCGCTCGGTCTCGCGCTTCGCCTCCTCCAGGGCCAGATCCATGGCCTCGAGGTCGTTGCCGTCGTGGACGTGGACGACGTGCCAGCCGTACCCCTCGAAGCGCTTCTCCTCGTCGGTGGATGTGGCCAACCGGGTGTTGCCTTCGATGGTGATGCGGTTGTCGTCCCAGATCCAGATGAGCCGACCCAGCTTCTGGTGCCCTGCCAGCGCCGCGGCCTCGTGGGAGATCCCCTCCATGAGGTCGCCGTCGGAGCAGAGGGCATACGTCCAGTGGTGGATGATCTCGTGCCCGGGGCGGTTGAAGCGGCCGGCCAGCCATCGCTCGGCCAGCGCCATGCCGACGCTCATGGCTACGCCCTGTCCCAACGGACCCGTGGTGGTTTCCACGCCCGGCGTGTGCCCGAACTCGGGGTGGCCGGGCGTAGGCGAGCCCCACTGCCGGAAGTTCCGGATGTCGTCCTCCGAGACATCGTAGCCGCTCAGGTGCAGCAGCGAGTAGAGGAGCATCGATGCGTGGCCGCAGGAGAGCACGAAGCGGTCGCGGTCCGGCCACGCGGGGTTGGACGGGTCGTGGCGGAGGTGGCGGTGGAAGAGCACGTACCCCATGGGAGCCAGGGCCATGGGCGTGCCCGGGTGTCCCGAGTTGGCTTTCTGCACCGCGTCCATGGACAGGACGCGAACGGCGTCGATGGCCAGCTTCTCGATGTTCGTCATGACACCACGAAGTTCACGAGGCGATCCTTCACGAAGACGACCTTGCGCACGGTGACTCCCTCAAGATGACGCGACACGTTCTCCTCGGCGCGTGCGGCGGCGACGACCGCTGCCTCGGGTGACCCCGGAGCGACGTCCACCGTGCCGCGCAGCTTGCCGTTGACCTGGACGGCCACCTTCACGGTGTCGTCCACCGTCTTCGCGTCGTCGTACGCCGGCCAGTGCGCCCCGTCGAAGATGCTTCCCTCGTTCCCCATGCGCTCCCAGAGCTCCTCGGCGATGTGCGGCGCGAAGGGGGCCACCAGCGCCACCAGCGGCTCGATCTCGGCACGCGCCACCTGCCTGCCGCCGGCGCGCACCGCGTTCAGGCACTCCATGAGCGCCGCGACGGCGGTGTTGTACTGCAGCGTGGCCACCTGCTCGGTGACCTGCTTGATGGTCCGGTGGACCTTGCGCTCCACCGACGCCTCGGGGGCGCCGTCTCCGCACGTGAGCGCGGTGTCCCACAGGCGATGCAGGAAGCCGTACGGGCCCTGGATGCCTTCGTCGCGGTAGTCGCCGCCCTCCTCGAAGGGTCCGAGGAACATGAGGTAGAGGCGGAACGTGTCCGCCCCGAACTCCTCGATGATGGGGTCGGGGATCACCACGTTGCCCCTGCTCTTGCTCATCTTGGCGCCGTCGTGGGTGATGAGCCCGTGGGCCCGAAACACCGTGAACGGCTCCTCGAAGGGCAGGTGTCCCAGGTCGTGGAGCACCATGGTCAGGAAGCGTGCGTACATGAGGTGGAGCACGGCGTGCTCGTTGCCCCCGATGTACGTGGTGACCGGGAGCCACCTCGTGGTCAGCCCGCGGTCGAAGGGTCGGTCGTCGAAATCCGTGGAAGGGTAGCGGAGGAAGTACCAGCCCGAGTCCAGGAACGTGTCGGACACGTCGGTCTCGCGGCGGGCTTCGCCGCCGCACCGCGGACACGTGGTCCGGTACCACTCCTCCACGCGTGCCATTGGGCTGACACCCGAGTCGTCGGGCTTGAAGTCCTCGACGCGGGGCAGCACCACCGGCAGCTCGGACTCGGGCACCGCCACGGGTCCGCACGTGGGGCAGTGGACGATGGGGATGGGGGGCCCCCAGTAACGCTGCCGGGAGATGCACCAGTCGTGGAGCCGGTAGTTCACGCGCGCCTCGCCCAGGCCCCGCCCCTCCAGCCGCTCCGTGATCCTGCGCTTGCCCTCCTGCCAGGGCAGGCCGTCGAACTCCCCGGAGTTCACCAGGGTGCCGTCCCCCGCGTACGCCTCGGTCAACGGCGTCCCGGCGGAGTCACCCGCGCCGGCCACCACGCGGACGATGGGCAGCTCGAAGGCGGTGGCGAATTCGAAGTCGCGCTCGTCGTGGCCGGGCACCGCCATGATGGCTCCCGTGCCGTACTCCATGAGCACGTAGTCGGCGATCCAGATGGGGATGGCCTCGCCCGTGGCGGGGTTGCGGCAGTACCCGCCGGTGAAGACGCCGGTCTTGGTCTTGTCCGTCTTCTGTCGCGCCACCAGGTCCTTGCGTGCCGCCTCCTCGCGGTACGCGAATACCCCTGTTCGGTGGCCTTCCTCGGTGACGTCGTCCACCAGCGGATGCTCCGGGGAGAGCACCATGTAGGTGGCGCCGAAGATCGTGTCGGGCCGCGTGGTGAAGACATCGATGTGCGTGCCGGTCTCGTCGCCGTCCGCGTCCAGTACGGGGAAGCGCAGCTCGGCGCCATCACTCCGCCCGATCCAGTTCTCCTGGGCCTTGCGGGTGCTGTCGGACCAGTCGAGGGTGGCCAGGTTGTCCAGCAGACGCTGGGCGTAGCGGGTGATCTTGAAGAACCACTGCGCGATGCGACGCTGCTCCACCGGCGTGCCGCACCGCTCGCAGGCGCCGGCGATGACCTGCTCGTTGGCCAGCACGGTCTTGCACGAGGGGCACCAGTTGACGGGAGCCTCCTTGCGCTCCGCCAGGCCCGCCTCGAAGAGCTGCAGGAAGACCCACTGGGTCCACCGGTAGTAGGCGGGGTCCGTGGTGTCCACGGTGTGGCGCCAGTCGAACATGCCGCCCGTGCGCCGGAGCTGGCGCGTGAAGTTCCTCACGTTCGACGGGATGAGATCCATGGGATGGATCCCCCGCTTGAGCGCGAAGTTCTCCGAGTGGATGCCGAAGGCGTCGAAGCCGATGGGCTCGAAGACGGTGTGGCCGCGCATGCGCTGGTAGCGGCCATGCACGTCGGCGCCCGTGAACGCGTAGATGTTGCCCACGTGAAGCCCCTCGGCGGAGGGGTAGGGGAACATCATCAGGTTATAGAAGGGGTCCGGAGCCTCCTCCAGGGCCTCGCGCGTGTACGTATTGGTGCCGCGCTCCTCCCACAGGCGTTGCCATTTCTCCTCCACCTCGGCGGGGGCGTACGCGTCTCTTCCCTCGTTGGCCATTGATGCGACGGTGCGGACGGAACGGCCGGGGCCCGGAGCCTGCGGGGCGGTCGCCCCCGGGGACGTCGGGGAACCGGCTCGAACCTGGTTCGTGAAAGAAGCCTGAACCTACAGGGGAAGGGGAGATGCCCCAAGGGCGGTGGCCAGCCGCCGAGGCCGCGATGCCGCAGCGTCACTTCCCCGGCGGCTTCCCCGACGTCGGCAGCAGGCTGAAGGGGTCCTTCGTCTTCTTCACCCCCGCCTTCAGGTACTCCATGACTGCGCGCAGGTCGCCCCCGTGCCGGTCGAGGAGCGCCTGGAAGTCGGGAAGACGATGATAGTAGCGGATGCGCGCCAGGAGCGTCGCGTTGTTCAGCGGCACGGTGCGGAAGCTCTGGAAGCTCAGCGACTCGAAGGTGGGCTGGACGTCCCGGGTGAAGTGCTCCTCCGCCGCGTGGAAGATCTCCTTCCTCCTGCGGATCTTCGCGGCGCGGTCCAGGTCCGTTCGGGCGTACAGGGCCTGCAGCTGATCCACGAACCCGTCGATGAAGACGCTGAAGCGCTCGAGGTCCCGCCAGCGGGCCTGGGCGCGGTGGCACTTCACGGTGTCGGGGCCGCCGCCCTTGCGCGTGCAGAAGAAGTGCGCGGCCCCCACGTAGCCCACGAAGTCGGCGTAGCTCTCGTTGAAGCGCACGTGGCCGGGGACGAACAGATAGGTGTGCGCCAGCTCGTGCAGCACCGTTTCCACCACGCCCACGTCATCGTCCTCGAGCACCGTGGAGAGCAGCGGGTCGTTGAACCATCCCAGGGTGCTGAAGGCGCTGGTGGGGCGCAGATAGGTGTCCCACCCCTCCCTCTCGAGCCTGGCCTGCGCCGCCCGCGCGTCGCCGAAGTTGAAGTAGCCCTTGTACGGCACCGAGCCCACCACGGGAAACCACCAGGTCTTCGCAACCAGCCGGGTCTTGTACGCCGCCGAGAGCACCATCGCCAGCGTGTCGTGCTCCAGCTTCGTGTAGGTACTGTAGGCCTGACCCACGTCGATGCCGAGGTCGTCGGCGGCGAAGCGACGGGCCTCGAGCACGAAGGCGAGCTTGCCCCGCGTGCTCGCGTCGGTGGAGCTGTCGGTGATCACCTCGGCGATGGGTCGGCGCGCGCGGAGGATCCTCGCCTCCGCCAGGCCCGCCTTGACCACGTACACCGGCGAGCACGCCCAGCAGCTCGCCACCAGCGACAGCGCGACGAGCGCGAGGACGGCGCGGAGGATGCGCCCACGCCGGGACGGGGCCTTCGAGATCCTCGGGGAATCCGGGTGCGTCCCCTGCGCGGCGCTCACGGGGCCGCCTCTCCGTCCCCCTCGCCCACATAGCTTCGGGCCTCGGGGTCGGGCGCGATGCGCAGCTCCACCAGGTCCGTCTCGCCGGCGATGTCGTCGGGGATCTCCGACGCCGCGTGGCGCAGCGCTTCCCGGGCGTCGTCGGCCTCCACCACGAGCGTGTGATAGCGCTGATAGCGTCGGCCGTGACGAACGGTGACCTGGAATCTCATGGCTGGAATCTACCGGCTCGGGGGATGGAGACCACGTGCTGCCACTTCCGGCGGGCGCGGCGTGCCTCTATCGTCGGCCATGCCCGCTGCATCCCTTGTATACCGTTTCATGCAGGCTGGCGTTCGCGCCGTGGGCCCCGCCGTGACGATGCTGCCCGGCGTCCGGGCGTCCAAGCTCGGCCGCGGGATCCGCGCGCGCCGTGACGCGCACGCTCTCCTCGCCCGATGGGGTCGGGAGGGCCGGGACCCCGCCCGACCCGTCCTCTGGTTCCATGCGCCGTCGGTGGGGGAGGGTCTCCAGGCCAGGGCGGTCATGGAGGCGGTGGGACGCCGCCGCTCCGACGCGCAGGTGCTCTTCACGCACTTCTCTCCGTCGGCGGAGACGCTGGCCCGCAGCATGCCCGCGGAGGTGGCCGGCTACCTCCCCTGGGACCTGGTCGAGCCCATGGCGCGGGTGCTGGACGCCGTACGTCCCGACGCGCTGGTCTTCACGAAGACCGAGGTGTGGCCCGTGCTGGTGGCGCTGGCCGCTGCACGGGGAACGCCCGCCGCCCTGGTGGCCGCGACGCTCCCCGCCGGCGCCGGGCGCCTGCGCCGGCCTGCGCGCGCCCTCCTGGGCCCCACGTGGAAGGCACTGGCGGCGGTGGCGGCCATCGCCGAGGAGGACGGCCGCCGTTTCGTGGAGCTCGGAGCCGTGCCCGGGCGGGTGTGGGTCACCGGGGACCCGGGCATCGACTCGGCCGCCCAGCGGGTGGCCGCTGCCGTATCCGACGCACCCTATCTGAAGCCGTTCCGCGTCCCACCGCGCCCCACGCTGGTGGCGGGATCCACGTGGCCGGCGGACGAGGCGGTGCTCCTCCCCGCTCTTGCGAAGCTGCGCGCCGACGGTGCCGAGGCGGCTGGCTCCCCCAGCGGCCTGCGTGCGGTCGTCGCGCCCCACGAACCCTCCGCGGCACGGGTGAGGACGCTGCTCCATCAGCTCGCCTCACTCGGGTGGAAGGCCGCGACTCTCGCGGACGTGGAGACCGCCGGCACGGCCCACGGCGTGGACGCCGTGGTGGTGGAGCGTGTGGGCGTCCTGGCGCACCTGTACACGGCGGGGACCGTCGCCTACGTGGGCGGCGGCTTCCACCGCGCGGGACTGCACTCCGTTCTGGAGCCGGCCGCCGCCCGCCTTCCGGTGGCCTTCGGGCCGCGCCACGGGAACGCCCGCGCAGCCGCGGAGCTGATCGCGGCGGGAGGGGCGGTGGAAGTTGCCGACTCGGCCGGGCTGGCGGATGCGCTGGGTCTCTGGCTGCGCGACGCCTCGGCCCTCGACTACGCCGCCGGACGGGCCTACGGCTATATTGACGCGCACCGGGGTGCCGCCGACCGCACGGCGGCGATCCTGGACGACCTTCTCGCCCGTCGCTGACCCCACACAGAATCGGCCGATGCACCCTCCCGACGTTCCGGACGTTCCCGAGATCACGCCCACCGACCTCAAGACACGGCTGGACAACGGAGACGGCCTCCTGCTGGTGGACGTGCGGGAGCACTTCGAGCGGCGGATCGCGGATCTGCCGGAGCACGGTCAGCTCCGCATCCCCACGGGGGAGTTCTTCCAGCGCGTGGGCGAGGTGGCCCGGGACCGCACGGTCGTGCTCTACTGCCGCTCCGGAAGCCGGAGCGCATGGGCGGCACGAGTCCTGCTGGAGCGCGGGTATTCCGACGTCCTGAACCTCCGGGGGGGCGTCCTGGCCTGGCGGGCGGAAGTGGATCCCACCCTGCGGGCGTACTAGCGGACCGAAGCACGTGACCCGACTCGCGCGGACCATCCTCGCTATTGTCTTCCTGGCAGCGGCAGAAGCTTGCCAGGCGGGCCCATCGGCATTCAACCGAGGCGCCGCCAAGGGATCGGGAGCGAGCCCGGTGGACACCGCGGCGGCCGTGCACGTGACCGCGGCGCCGACGCCGCGGCTACCAGGCAACGCACCCGGGGCAAAGACCACGCCGGCCCCTCAGCTGTCGGGCAACACGCCCGGGGCAAAGACCGCGCCGAAGATCCCGTCGCATCCGACGGTGGTGGGGAAGACCGCCGCGGATCCGGTGGACTCGGGCCCCGTACCCCACTTCACGCGGCCCAAGCACGTGCGCGGCATCTACGTGAACGCCTGGGTGGCGGGCTCCGCCCGCCGTATCGACGACCTCACGGCCCTGGCCGCGCGCACGGAGATCAACACCTTCGTCATGGACATGAAGGACGCCAGCGGGTACGTGAGCTATGCCACGCAGGTGCCCATGGCGAAGGAGATCGGTGCCGACCAGCAGGTCCGCGTCCACGATCTCCCCGGGCTCCTCCGCCGCCTGCACCGGGACGGGATCTACCCCATCGCGCGCATCGTCGTGGTGAAGGATCCGGTCCTCACCGACGCCCGGCCGGACCTGGCGGTGCACGACACCACCGGCCAGGTGTTCCGGGACGACAAGGGCACCGTCTGGGTCAATCCGTACAGCCACACCGTCTGGGACTACGAGGTCGCCCTGGCGCGGGAGCTGGCGCGCATGGGCTTTCCCGAGATCCAGTGGGACTACATCCGCTTCCCGGACATCCCCAAGGAAGAGAAGGAGATGGTGGTGTACCCCGGGGCCGACGGCCGCACGAAGGCCCAGGTCATCGCGGGCTTCATGAGCTACTCCCGCAAGCAGCTCGCCCCCCTGGGCGTGCGCGTCACGGCGGACGTTTTCGGCGTCACGGCGTCGGCCACTCGCGACGTGGGCATCGGTCAGGTGTGGCACTCGTTCATCGGCTGCGTCGACGTGGCGCAGCCCATGGTGTACCCGAGCCACTACTGGAAGGGGAGCTTCGGCTTCGAGACCCCCGACGCCTACCCGTACGAGGTCGTCCGACGCGCCCTGGCCGACGCGCTGCGTCAGTCGGCCCAGGTTCCCGACGCCGGCGCGGTGCGGCCCTGGCTCCAGGACTTCACTCTGGGCAAGCCGGCCTACGGCGCTCCGGAGGTGAGGGCGCAGATCCAGGCGACTTACGACTCGGGCATCAAGGAGTGGTTCCTCTGGAATCCGGCGAGCAACTACACGGAGTCGGCGCTGGAGCCCGACGGAGGATTCAAGACCGAGCCCACCATCCTGGTGGACAACCACGTGGTCCCGGTGTCCAGGCGCTGGGAGTTCGTGGATTCCGCCGACGGACAGGACCTGGCGCCGGATTCCGCACCGAAGAGGGATACCGCGTCCGTGGCCGATACGGTGCCCGACACGACGGCCGGGGGGGACACCATCGGCGCCGCGGACGCCACCGCCACACAGGGCACCGCAGGGGACACGATCACCGCCGGGGACACGGCCATCGTCCGGGACACGACGACCACCGCGGACACCATCGCCCCCCGGGACACGACCCCGGCTCCCCGTGCGACCGGCGCCCCGGACACCACAGGGTCGTCGGCCACGGGTCGGAGCGGGGGAAGGGAGGGCGTCCTTACCCGGCCCCCTCGATCTCCAGGAGCCTCCGCTTCCGCCAGAGTCCACCTCCGTACCCGGTGAGGTTGCCGTCGGACCCCACCACGCGATGGCACGGAATGAGGATGGCCACGCGATTGTCGCCGTTGGCCCTGCCCACCGCGCGGACCGCGCCGGGCCGGCCGATGCGCCGGGCCAGGACGCCGTAGCTGACCGTCTCCCCGGCGGGGATCTTCCGCAGCTCCCTCCAGACCCGCTCCTGGAACGGCGTGCCCGGCGTGCGCAGCGGGACGTCGAAGGTGCGCCGTGATCCGGCGAAGTACTCCTCGAGCTGTCCGCCCGCGCGTCGCAGCACCTCGTTGTCCCCCGGCGTGAGCACGCCCGGGACGTAGCGGCCGAGTCGGCCGAGCTGCGTCGGCAGCATCCTCCGGTCCGCGAACTCGAGGAGGCAGAGGGCCTGCTCGGTGGCGGCGGCCACCATGGGACCCAGCGGCGTGGGAATGCGCGTCACGCTCACCGTCTCTCCGCGGGCGGCGGCCGCGGTAGGCGACGAGCCGGCGAGCTTCTGGAACGCCTCGTTGAATCCACTCAACGAGTCGTAGCCCGCGTCGAAGGCCGACGGGGTCACGGCATCGCCCCGGCGGATCCTCCCCAGCGCGGTGCCCAGACGCCGCGCCCGGGAGTAGGCGTGGAACGTCATGCCGTGGTGTGCCTTGAACCAGCGGCGTACACGCGAGGGATCGAGACCCAGCGCCCGGAGGTCGGGGTCGCGCCAGCGCCGGGCGGGATCACGCTCGACCTCCCGGAGAAGCCCCGCGAGCCAGCGCGGCGTCCGGCCCACCGGCTCCATGGGACGGCAGCGCCGGCAGGGACGGTATCCGGCCAGAAGGGCTTCGGCGGAGGTGGCGAAGAACTCCACGTTGTCCGGCCGGGGCCTGCGAGCCGGGCACGTGGGGCGGCAGAAGATCCCGGTGGTGCGCACCGCCGTCAGGAAGACTCCCTCGTAGGCGGGATCCTTCCGCGTGAAGGCGCGCAGCATCTCGGGGCGCGGGGGCAGTGTGTGCGTGTCCATGGGGACAACATGGCGGCACAGGGTCCGGCGAGGCCACCGGAATCCGGACGTGGAATTCGGAAAGCGCGAAGGGTGCCGTCGGGGCGGCGGGGAGCGTAGCTTTCAGCCCATGCGCTCCGCCACCTTCATGGTGACCCTCGCCGGCGCTGCCCTTCTCGCCGCGGCTTTTCCGGGGGAGGCGTGCGCTCAGGCGACGCGGCCTCGAGCCTCCCTGCCTGCCGCGGACACCCTGGCCTCGCGCCGCCCGGACAGCGCGGCAGTGGTGGTGCGGGGCGACACGCTGGGCTTCCTGTATGGTGCACTGGGTCCCTTCTCGGTGGGGGAACGGGCCACGGGGATGGCCGAGCGCATCCGAAACCTCCGCTACGACGGAGGCGACACGGCTCGAGTCCGGATCGTGAAGGAAGACGGACGGGTCGAGGTGTGGGCCGGCGACGTCGTCGTGGGCACGGTGACGGGCCAGGACGCGGTGGGCCGGGGCACGAGCGTGGACGCGGCGGGCATGGCCATGGCCGCCATGGTGAGATCGGGGCTGCGCGCGCCACTCCTGACGCGCAACATCCGCGACCTCCTGCTGGGCCTGCTGAAGACCGCGCTGGCCACGCTGGTGCTGTACTGGCTCCTCCGGCTCATGGCCCGCTGGTACCCCCGCCTCTATCGCCGCATCCGCGGCATCCAGGAGAGCAAGCTCCGCGACGTGCGCTTCCAGGGACTGGTCCTCGTCTCGGGCGAGCGCATCCAGGCCGTCCTCCTGAGCGCCGTCCGGCTCTCGAGGCTCCTGGTGACGGCGCTTGTGGTCTTCGTGTACGGTGTGCTGGTCTTCAGCTTCTTCCCGCCCACGCGCATCGTGGCGCGGCGCATCGTCGCGCTGACGTGGGAACCCACGCGAGTGGCGCTCCTCGCGGTCATAGGGTACCTGCCCAACCTCTTCTACATCGCCGTCATCGGGGTGCTCATCTACTACGTGTTGCGGGTGGTGCACCTGGTCTTCAACGCGCTGGAAAGCGGAGCCATCCGCCTTCCGGGGTTCTATTCCGACTGGGCGCAGCCGACGTTCCAGATCTTCCGCGTGCTGGCACTCGCGTTCGCGGTGATCCTCATCTGGCCGTATCTGCCCAACAGCAATTCGACGGCCTTCAAGGGTGTGGCCGCGTTCCTCGGGCTCCTCGTCACGTTCGGGTCGGCGGGAGCGGTGTCCAACGTCGGCGGCGGCGTGGTCATGATCTACATGCGGCCCTTCAGGGTGGGGGACCGCGTGAAGATCTCCGATACCGTGGGGGACGTGGTCCAGCGCGGCATGCTGGTCACACGGCTGCGCACGCCGAAGAACGTGGAGATCACCATCCCGAACTCCATGGTGCTGGGAAGCCACATCGTGAACTACAGCGCCACGGCGCAGGACGGCGGGATCATCCTGCACACGGCGGTGACCATCGGCTACGATACACGGTGGCGGGAGGTCCACGAGGCCATGAAGGAGGCTGCCCGACGCACCGAAGGCGTCCTGTCGGAGCCGGAGCCCTTCGTGTTGCAGACGGCCCTAGGCGACTACGCCGTCACATACGAGCTGAACGCCTACACCGACCAGCCGGCGAGGATGCTCGCGCTCTGCTCGAGCCTGCACGAGAACCTCCAGGACGCGCTGGCGGAGGCGGGCATCGAGATCCTGTCCCCGGCCTACCACTCCCTCCGCGACGGCAATGCCTCCACGATCCCGGCGCCCCACACGCCCCGGGGCTCTGGGGCGCGGGCGTTTCAGGGTGCAGGACGTGAAGGGGGAAGATCCGGCGCAGGGGTAGGCGCGCATCGCGACGCCGTCGGGTAACGACGTCACAGGGCATTCCGCAGGGTTCCCTGGCGTCGCACGGTGTCGCGCGGTGTCGCGCGACGCCGCGTCCGCCTCAGACCACCGCGGGAGCGAACTGCAGCTCGTGGAGGCGGGCGTACAGCCCGCCCTTCGCCAGGAGCTCCTGGTGCGTACCCTCCTCCCGGAGCTCGCCGTGGTGGAGCACCAGGATGCGGTCCGCATGCTGCACGGTGGACAGCCTGTGCGCGATGACCAGCGAGGTGCGCCCCTTCAGCAGCTCGTCGGTGGCCGCCTCGATGCGGGCCTCGATCTCCGAGTCCACCGAGCTGGTGGCCTCGTCCAGCACCAGGATCTCCGGATCGAAGGCCAGCGCCCGGGCGAAGCTGACGAGCTGACGCTCGCCCACGGACATGGTGGCGCCGCGCTCTCCCAGCGCCTGCGCGTACCCGTGGGGGAGGCGCTCGATGAAGGGCGCCGCACCCACGCGCTGGGCCGCGGCGCGGATGCGATCGTCGTCGATCCCGCCGGCACCGAGGCGGATGTTGTAGGAGACGTCCTGGCTGAAGAGGAAGACGTCCTGGAGCACGAGACCGATGCGCGCGCGCAGGTCCCGCAGGCGGAGATGATGGATGGGCACGCCGTCCAGCAGGATCTGGCCCCGGCCCACGTCGTAGAAGCGCGTGAGCAGGTTGATGATGGTGGTCTTCCCCGCGCCGGTGTGCCCCACGATGGCCACCTTCTCGCCGGGGGCGACGCCGAAGCTCACGTCCCGCAGGACCCAGTCGGGGTCACCCTCGTCGTCCATCCCGTAGGCGAACCAGACGCCGCGGAACTCGATGGCCCCGCGCGTCGGAACGGGAAGCTCGACGGGGTGCAGGGGATCGCGGACCTCCACCTCTCGATCCACGAGCTTGAAGACCCGCTCGGAGGAGGCCATGGCGCTCTGCAGGAGGTTGTACTTCTCCGAGAGGTCCTGAATGGGGCGGAAGAACCGTCGCGCGTACTGGAGGAACGCCGCCACAACACCCACCGTGACGGCCCCGTGCAGCATCTGCACGCCGCCGTACGAGAGGATCAGCGCCAGGGCGATGGCCGTGAAGAACTCGATGACCGGGAAGAAGAGGGCGTAGTACGTGATGGAGCGCAGATGGGCCTCGAGATAGCCGGCGTTGAGCTCCTTGTGCCGCCGCAGATCCGCGTCTTCCCGATTGAAGAGCTGCACGACGCGGATCCCGGTGAAGCGCTCGTGCAGGAAGGCGTTCAGGCGGGCGAGGCGCGCGCGGATGTCGCGATACGCGGTGCGCACCTTCGCCCGGAACAGGAAGGCGGCGATGAAGACCAGCGGCAGCACGCTGAACGCCACCAGGGCCAGGCGCCAGTCCATGCGCAGCATGGCGATGACGATGAACAGCAGCGTGAAGATGTCGCCGAAGACCGTCACCAGGCCCGAGCTGAACAGCTCGTTGAGGGTCTCTACGTCGTTGGTGATGCGCGTCATCAGGCGCCCCACCGGATTCCGGTCGAAGAAGCCGAGGTCGAGACGCTGGAAGCGCGCGAAGATCTCCTTGCGGAGATCGTACATCACGCTCTGTCCGAGCCAGGTCGTGAGGAGTCCCTGGCCGTACTGGAAGGCGAACCCCAGCAGCACCGCTCCCCCGTACCCCAGTGCCAGCATGCCCACCAGGTGGAAGTTCTTCGCGGGGATCGCCTTGTCGATGACCTGCTGTGTCAGCCACGGGCCCACGACCTCCACGGCGGAGCCCAGCATGAGCAGGGCGACCGCCACAACGACCTGGATCCGATAAGGGCGCAGATAGGAGAGGAGGCGTCGCATGAGCCGGGCGTCGTACGCCTTGCCCAGGGCTTCCTCTTCGTGCTGGATCGCGGGTTCAGCCATGTGGTGGGGCCAGGTGAATCGGGCCGCCGCGAGCGCAGCGGCCCGGTCCATACCCGCGCCGTCGGGAGGGCGTTCCCGCTATTGCGGGCCGCGCTCCGCCTGAGACGCCAGCTCCTCCGCGATCTTCCGCAGGGTGGCCTTCGTTCCCTTGAGGCTGTCCCTGAAGTCCATGGAGTCGGTGCCGGCGATCTCCATGCGAAGATCCGAGAGGTAGCTCTCCAGAGCCGCCCTCAACGTCTCCGCGTCGCGCCGGTTGAGGTCGAGGTGAATCATGGCGGCCTCCTTTCTGCGGTCGTGCCGAACCTGGGAAGTGACCCCGCTTCCCATCCACCTCCTACCCCGGTAGGGCCTGGTTGGGGCCACACCCCGGGTTCCCGCGGAAGGTGTCCAGGGCATCCAGGAAGCGCTCCATGAGCGGCCAGGGGGCGATGGTCACACGTAGCGCGTCGGTGCCGTCGGGGTACTCTCCGACGAACGGACGCACCGCCACACCGTGGGAACGGATACCCAGCGCATCGGCACGGGCGTCGCCGCTGGGTGCCCGGAACAGGATGAAGTTGGCCAGGGACGGGAGGGGATCGAGACCGCGCTCCGAGAGGGCCGCATGAGCTCTCTGCCGGCAGGCGACGCAGTCCGAGACGGTGCGGGTCACCCAGCCCTCGGCGTCGGCGAGGGCGACGGCGGCCGCCGCGCACGCCATGCGGGAGACCTTGTACGGCCCCCGGGCCTTCTCCACCTCCAGAATGGTCTCGGGCGCGCCCGCGGCGTACCCGACGCGGAGCCCGGCCAGCCCGAAGGCCTTGGACATGGTCCGGGATACGAGCGTGCGCGTACGCCCCACCGCGCGGGCGGCGAAGGAGTCGCCGCCGAAGTCGATGTAGGCCTCGTCCAGGATCAACAGTGGACCGTCCTCTCCGGCCGCCTCGAGAAGCGCGTCCACCCACTCCGCGGGAGCCAGGTGCCCCGTGGGATTGTTGGGCCTGCAGACGTAGACCAGCACGGGTCCCCCCTCGAGGAGGCGTCGCGGATCCGCCAGGGCGTCCACCCAGGGAACGGAGCGTGCACCCATGCCGTTCATCCGTGCCAGCTGGAGGCCCATGGGAAACGTGGGCACCGCCGCGGCCACGAAGTCGTCCGGGCCGCCGGCGCAGGCGCGGTACGCACAGTCCAGGATGTCGTCGGACCCGCATCCCGTGGCGATGCACGCCTCGGGAACCCCCAGATGGGCCGCCGCCGCTGCGCGCAGGTCGTCCGCATAGAGGTCCGGGTAGCGGGCCAGGGCGTTGTCGTCGGCGCGCCGGGCGACCTCGAGGGCCGCGGGGTGCGCACCCCACTGGTTGGTGTTGTCGCTCACGTCCAGCGCCACCGGCGTGCGGTCGAAGTGGTATCGCCTCAGGGGCTCGTAGTCGGGGCGGGGAAAGGGGCTCATGGGGTGTTCCGGACGGGGGCGGGGGGAAACCGGCGGCGGCTCCTCGTCGCGTCGGAGCCTCCGTGGGCCACGACCACGTAACGCTTGACCCGGGTTCGGGGCAACCATAATAGAGGGTCGTCGCAGCGCTCTCCCTCCTTCCCCCGGGAGCGTACCGTGTCCATTCTGCCTCGTGACCTCACGCACGGCCTCCGCTCGCTGCGGAGCAACCCGGGCTTCACGGTGACGGCCCTGGTGACGCTGGCCCTGGGGATCGGAGCGAGCACCGCGATCTTCAGCGTCCTCAACGCCGTGCTCCTTCGGCCGCTCCCGTACGCGAACCCCGACCGCCTGGTCATCATCACGTCGGACATGGTCGCGCGGAACGTGAAGGACTTCCCGCTGGCCCCCGGCGACGTCGCGGAGATACGGGACGGGGGCACTCTCTTCTCCGGCATCGCCGCCCTGCAGTCGTTCAATGTCCCCATGATGGACGAGAACGGCCGGGCCGAGATGATCAGCGGTGTGGCGTCCACCACGAACCTGCTGTCGGTGCTCGGTGCGCAGGTGATCGCCGGGCGCGACTTCATCGACGCCGACGGCACGCCGCCCCCGCGCAACACCGGCCCGGGAGGCGCGGCCCGGGCTCCCGCCGCCCCGCCGCCTTCCATGGTGATCCTGGGGTACGGATACTGGCAGAGCCACTACGGAGGGGACCGCAGCGTCGTGGGCCGCATGATCGACCTCCCCTTCGGTCGCGCCGAGGTCGTCGGCGTGGCACCACCGGGCCTCGTGCTGCTCTTCCCGCCGAGCTTCAGGGTGAACCGGAGCCCCGATGTCTACCTGGCCGCTCGCGTCGACTGGGTGGCGGGGTCGCACATCAACGTGGCGTTCCGCTCGGTGGCGCGCCTCAAGGCCGGCGTCACGCTGGCCGCGGCGCGGACGCAGATGAACACCATCGCCGACGCACTGAAGGCGGAAACGCCCATCACGAAGACCGCCGGACTGCGCCTGCGCGTCGAGCCCATGCGACAGGAGCTCGTCGCCGACGTGCGCCCGGCGATCCTCGCGCTCATGGGAGGAGTCACGTTCGTGCTCCTCATCGCCTGCGCCAACGTGGCGAACCTCCTGCTGGTGCGCACCTCGCGGCGCGAGCGCGAGCTGGCTGTGAGGGCGGCCCTGGGAGGGAGCCGTGGGCGGCTCGTGCGACAGATGCTCGTCGAGGCCCTCCTGCTCTCCGGAGGGGGGGCGGTGCTGGGAATCGGCCTGGCGATGCTGGGCGTGAAGGTGCTCGTCGCCATCGGCCCGCAGGACTTGCCCACCGTCGGTGGGGTGTCCATCGATTCCACCGTGCTCGGGTTCACCGTTCTGGCCGGCGCGGCGGCGGCGGTGATATTCGGCGTCGTGCCGGCGCTGCGCGCGTCGCGTCCGGACATCGTGGGCGTGCTCCGCTCCAGCGGCCGCACGTCGGAGCTGGGCGGGGGGCGGGTGCTGCGCAACAGCGTGGTCATCGTCGAGGTCGCCCTCGCGTTCGTGCTCCTCGTGGGCAGCGGCCTGATGTTGCGGAGCTTCGCCACGATGACGCGTGCGAACCCGGGCTTCCAGCCCGCGGGGCTGCTCACCTTCAACGCGCGCGACCGCCAGGCGGGCTCGCCCCAGGCCCAGCAGACGTTCATGAGCACCATGCGACAGCGGCTGGCGGCGCTTCCCGGGATCACCGGCGTCACCGCGACGCTGGCCGTGCCGTTCAGCGGTGCCAACGCGCTCTGTCGGTGGGGCCCGGAGTCGGCCGTCAACGATCCCGAGGCGTTCCAGCAGGCGTACTTCTACGTGGTGATTCCCGGCTACTTCGAGGTGATGCAGACCAAGGTCCTCGCCGGGCGGACGTTCACGGAGGACGACAACACGCCCACGTCGCCGTCGGTGGTCATCGACAGGGTTCTCGCTAGGAAGGCGTTTCCCGGAGAGCCCCTCGCGTCGGCCGTCGGCAAGCACCTGTACGTCCGCTACCGGGGCGACACCCCGGAGCTGGTGAACATCATCGGCGTGGTGGACCAGGAGCGCACGGACTCCCCCGCCGCCGACGGCCGCGAGCAGCTCTATTTCGTGAACGGGCAGTTCAACCACCGGGCCGCGGGCACCTGGGTGGTGCGCACCGGGGGCGACCCGGCGGCACTGGGTGCGGAGGTCCGCTCCGTCGCCAGGGAGATCGACCCGTCCATGCCCGTCATGAACATGCGGCCCATGAGCGACTTCCTGGACCAGGCGCGCGCACCGACGCGCTTCTCCCTGGTGCTCGTCGGCACCTTCGCGATCATCTCCCTGATCCTGGCGGCCGTGGGGCTCTTCGGCGTGCTCTCCACCATCGTGCGCCAGCGCACCGCCGAGGTGGGCGTGCGCATGGCGTTCGGCGCATCGAAGGAGCGCATCTTCCGGCAGATGGTGGGCGAGGGCATGCGGCTGGGCGCGGTGGGTCTGGTGCTCGGCTTGCTGGCGGCCTTCCTCCTCACCGGTGCCATGCGGAGCATGCTCGTCGGCGTCGCGCCGACGGATCCGACCACGTTCGCGGCCATCGCCGTCGTGTTCCTGGGGATCGCGGCGCTGTCGTGCTGGCTGCCAGCGAGGCGTGCGGCGGCCCTGGATCCGTCGGACGCGCTGCGAGAGGAGTAGGGCTCCGGCTACCGCTCGTCTCATCGGGCGCTATCATCCACCGCATGACGGACGAGCCCATCCGCATCCGCGGCGCGCGCCAGCACAACCTCAAGAACCTCGACCTGGATCTTCCCCGGCGCCGGCTCACCGTCATCACGGGCCCCTCCGGCTCGGGCAAGAGCTCCCTCGCCCTGGACACCCTCTTCGCCGAGGGACAGCGGCGGTACGTGGAGTCGCTCTCCACGTACGCCAAGCAGTTCCTGGAGCGGATGGAGAAGCCC
>Ga0307418_1000077_pt1 | contig 27153 bp, 24 predicted proteins | sample SalMarWE160220MG_2_FD_202160 | JGI IMG/M metagenome (GOLD analysis project Ga0307418, IMG submission 202160) | Salt marsh sediment microbial communities from the Plum Island Ecosystem LTER, Massachusetts, United States - WE1602-20 | ecosystem: Environmental > Aquatic > Marine > Intertidal zone >...
GAAGATCGCCGCGGGTTCGAACGGGACGATGGCGGGTCCGTGAAGTCCCTCACGACCCGCGGATTGGAAGAAGCGGAGGGGGCGGGATTGAGCTGCGGCGGGCCTCCGGCCCGTCCTCGCTCGTCTCGCGGACTACCGAGAAGCCCGCATGCGCGGAATACCAGCTCGGGCCGCTCGGCACGAACCCGCGTCGCGATCTTCCGCGAAGATCGCCGCGGGTTCGAACGGGGGGATGGCGTCGGCGGGAAGGACCTGGAGACGCCGCGGACTATGTAAAGCGGAGGGGGCGGGATTGAGCTGCGGCGGGCCTTCGGCCCGTCCTCGCTCGTCTCGCGGACTACCGAGAAGCCCGCATGCGCGGGACACCAACTCGGGCCGCTCGGCTCAAACCCGCGTCGCCCGCTTCTTCGAAGCGCCCCGCGGGTTCGAACGGGACGATGGCGGGTCCGTGAAGTCCCTCACGACCCGCGGATTGGAAGAAGCGGAGGGGGCGGGATTCGAACCCGCGTGGGCTTGCGCCCGCCGGTTTTCAAGACCGGTGCATTGAACCGCTCTGCCACCCCTCCGACGCCGGGAAGATGCCGACAGCGCCTGCGGCCATCAACCGTGGCGTGAGTCGCACGCCGGAGCCGGACCTTCATGGACCTCCCCGGGTTCCATCGGGCGACGATGAGCAAGGACACGCCCGAAGACACCCGACCGCCCTCGCGCCGCAGGCTCGTCCTGAAGTGGGCCGAGCGCCTCTTCACCCTGGCGCTCCTGGTCTTCATCGCCATCCGGCTGGGGCCGCAGCTGGAGGCTCTGGTGGGCATCGCCCCCGACCCCGAGCGTGCGCCCGCGTTCACCTTCGTCACCCTGGATGGCGACACGATTCCGTCGTCGGAGCTGGCCGGGAAGGTGGTAGTGCTGAACTTCTGGGCCACCTGGTGCATTCCCTGCCGCCTGGAGATGCCCTCCCTGGAGAAGCTCTACCGGCGGCGCGCCGGCGACGGCCTGGTGGTCCTGGGCTTCGCTACCGACGCCGGCGATCAGGCCAAGGTGCGGGCGTTCGTGGCGAGCCACGACATCACGTACCCCGTGGGTGTCGCGGGGGCGGCGAGCCGCGCCGCCTTCGGCGGCATCTCGGCTGTTCCCACCACGTTCGTCATCGATCGCACCGGCATCATCAGGCACCGGGTCGTCGGCTACTTCGCGCCCCCTGCCCTGGACGCGGCGGTGTCCCGTCTCCTGAAGGAGCGGGGCCGGACATCCTGACACCCGCGCGCATGTGGCACGCATCGTGCGTACAGGTGGTAGGAAGCAGGGAAGTCGGTCGACCCCACGCGCTGGAGACATCATGGGCAAGGGGCGGTACGGAGACCTGATGGCGGTGGGAGCCATCGCGCTGGGGACCGCCATGGCCGTCACGGGGTCGGCTTTCGCGGCGCGGCTCCTGCGGACGGCGCACGGGCAACTGGGCGTACCGGTTCCCGCGCGGCATCACCGATTCGGACCCGGCATGCGGTCACGCGCCCCTGTGGCGCCGGTTCCGCCGATGCCACCCCATTCTCCCGCGGGCGTCGCCTTCTACGCCAGCAGCCTGGGCGCCGGCCTCCCCTTCGAGGGTGATTACTCCGGCCGCCTGACCTGGGACGGATCGGCTCTCGAGGTGGACATCCCCCTGGCCATGGTCCGCCGGGAGTCGGTGGGCGGTACCCCCACGTACCTGGCGGGCATCTCCCTGGCCCTGGTCGAGGACGCGGACACGCCGCAGGGGTGGCGCATCGTCCGGCAGGGCAGGCTGCACCTGGCGACAGGCGCCATCCATGTGGGAGCGGACACCTGGCTGCGCGACGTGCACCTGCGCCTAGATGGCCTCAAGGACGAGGATCTCGAGGGCCGCCGCCTCGTCATCGTCCAGCAGCTCGACGTGGAGGACGCCACGGGCTCACACCCCGCGTGGACGTACACGCCGGCGGACCGCTCGCTGCTGGCCCGTCTCATGGGCGGCATCCTCGACGGCTGCTGAGCGGCCCCTCTCCTAGTGCCGGAAGAGCCTCCGGCCGGTGAACACCATGGCGATGCCGTGCTCGTCGGCGGCGTCGACGACCTCCTGGTCTCGTACGGATCCGCCGGGCTCGACGATGGCCTTCACGCCGGCTTCGGCGGCGGCGTCCACGCCGTCGCGGAAGGGGAAGAACGCATCCGAGGCGAGCACCGAGCCCATGACGTCGATGCCGGCGGTCCGGGCCTTCATCACCGCGATCTTCGAGGCGTCCACGCGGCTCATCTGGCCCGCGCCGATGCCCAGGGTGGCACCGCCGCCCGCGAGGAGAATCGCGTTGGACTTGACGCCGAACACCGCCGCCCAGGCGAAGCGGAGATCGTCCATCTCCGCCTCCGTGGGCGCCCGCTTGGTCACGGTCTTCCACGCATCGGCCCGATTGGACTCCACCCCGTAGAAGGGAGGTAGCGCAGGCGTCTCGGCGAGCATCCCGCCGGAGACGCTCCGCAGCATACGGGGGACCGGCGCGTGGTTGTGGGCCGCCACGAAGCGCGCCGCGCTCCGGAGCTCCTCCGGGGCCGACGTCCACCACCCCGACGTCGGCTCGAAGGCGAGGGGCTGCGATACGCCTGGGAACGTCATGATCCGAATGTTCTTCTTGCGCGACAGCATCGCCATCGCCTCGTCGCTGTACGAGGGCGCCACCACGCACTCGATGAACAGCTCGGACATGTGCCCGGCGGCCTCCGCGTCCACCGGCCTGTTCACGGCGATGACGGAGCCGAAGGCGCTCATGGGATCGCACCGGAGCGCCCTGTCGTACGCCTCGGTGAGCGTGTCCCCCAGGGCGAGTCCGCACGGCGTCGTATGCTTCACGATGCAGACCGCCGGACGGGGCGAGAACGCGAAGGGCGACAGCGAGAGCAACGCGCCGTCCAGGTCGAGGAAGTTGTTGTACGACAGCTCCTTGCCGTGGTGCTGCTGCAGTGCCGACAGCCCCACTTCGCTTCCGAACCCGTAGAACGCCGCCGCCTGGTCCGGGTTCTCCCCGTAGCGGAGCGTCTGCACGCGGACCATCCCCAGCGGAAGGTCCTGCGGGAACGCCTCCATCTCGCCGCACTGACGGTCCAGGTACCCCGCAACGGCCGCATCGTACACGCTGACATGCCGAAACACCTTCGCGGCGAGCCGGCGCCGGAGGCCGGCCTCGTCCCCTCCACCGAAGTCTCCGTCCAACCCCTTCACCACCGCGTCGTAGTCCGCCGGATCCACCACCACCCACACGTCCTCGTGGTTCTTCGCCGCTGCGCGGATCATGGTGGGACCGCCGATGTCCACCTTCCCCATGGCCTCTTCCATGGCCACGTCGCCCCTCGCGACGGTCTCGCGGAAGGGATACAGGTTCACCGCCACCAGGTCGACGGGACCGTACCCCTGCTCCTCGAGAGCCGCGAGATCGTCCTTGCGACTCCGCCTCGCCAGGATGCCGGCGTGCACCGCAGGGTGGAGGGTCTTCAGCCGACCGCCCATCATCTCGGGGTGGCCGGTGACGTCGGCGACGTCCCGCACCTCGAGCCCCCCTTCCCTCAGCGCTCCCGCGGTGCCGCCGGTGGAGACGAGCTCCCAGCCGCGCTCGGCCAGAGCTCTTCCCAGATCGACGATTCCGGTCTTGTCGGATACGCTCAGGAGCGCCCGCTTCATATCAGCAACCTCGCTTCTCGGTTCAGGATTCAGGATGGTCGGCGTCGGGCACGGCGGAGGTTGGATCTTCGGCAGCCTCGCCGGGAGCCCCCATGCCGGTCCCGCCGGCATCGGCGGCGAGGACGAAGGCTTCGCCCGGAAGCGTCATGGGTCCGGGCTCCCTGCCCTCCAGAAGCCCACGGCACACGTGATCCGCCGCCCGCGGGTACAGCAGGTGCTCCACCTCCAGCACACGGGCCGCCAGCGCCTCGGGCGTGTCGCCGGGGAGCACGGGCACCGGCCACTGGGCCACGATGGTGCCCCGGTCGTAATCCTCGTCCACGAAATGCACGGTGGGCCCACTCAGGCGCATGCCCGACTCGATGACCGCCCGGTGCACGTTCATCCCGTACATGCCCTTGCCTCCGAACGAGGGAAGGAGCGCGGGATGGATGTTCAGGATGCGGCGCCGGTAGGCGGACACCACCCGGCTCGGCACGAGCTTCAGGTAGCCTGCCAGGAAGATCACGCCCACCCCGTGCTCCTCCAGAGCGGCCAGGGTGTCCGCCGCCACGTCGTCCGGAGAGCGGCCCTTCGTCGGGATGACCCGGGTGGCTACGCCCGCCCCTCGCGCCCGCTCCAGGGCGCCGGCGTCCGCGCGGTCGCTCACCACGAGGACGATCCGCCAACGTGGACGCGCCCTACTCGCACTCCGCTCGTCGTGCCGGGTCTGCGCTGCCTGGTGGTCGAGGAGCGCCTGCAGGTCGGTGCCCCCGCCGCTGGCGAAGACCGCCGCGTTCAGCGGCTCAGGCATCGCGACTCCCCCGGGAGCGGGGATCACGGAAGGCCGGTCCGGCCATGGCGTCGCCCTGCAGCGAGACCGATACTGAACGCGGGGGGACCCGCACCGGGACCCCGCGCCGCTTCACGCCAGCTCCCCGCCGAAGCCGGGTACCAGGAAGGGGTTTCCGGCTCGCTCGTCGCCCACCGTGGTCTCCGGCCCGTGCCCGCTATAGAGCACCGTGTCGTCCGGCAGGGTGAGCACCTGCTCCCGGATGGAGCGCATGAGCGTGTAGAAGTCCCCGCCGGGCAGGTCGCTGCGGCCGATGGAGCCCTGGAAGATGACGTCGCCCACGAGGGCGAGCCCGCCCTCTGCCGCCACGAAGATCACGTGCCCCGGCGCGTGCCCCGGCGCGTGGCGCACCTTGAAGGTGCACGCCCCGAAGGTGAAGCGCTGCCCGTGCTCCAGCCAGTGGTCCGGCTCGGGCTGGGCCTGCGCGTCGTAGCCGAAGCTCGCGGCCTGCTGGGGGAGCGCCCGGTACATGCCGAGGTCGGCCCTGTGGAGCCAGATCGGCACGTCGGGGACGGCGGCGCGCAGCCGCTCCACGCCCTCGATGTGGTCCAGGTGGGCGTGGGTCAGGAGGACGGCCGCCAGGTGGAGCTTCTCGGTGACCACGGCGCGGGCCATGCGGGCGGCGGCGGCGCCGGGATCCACGGCGACGGCCTCGCCGGAGGCTTCGCACACAACCAGGTATCCGTTCTCAGCGAACCCGCCCCCGGTGAAGGTGCGGACGCGCATCACGTCACGCGCAGCCGCAGCCCGAGGGGTGGACCCCGGCGAGCTCCAGGGCCTTCTCCTCCTCCGTGGGGGCGGTCCACCCGCCGGACAGCTCCAGCATCCGGCGCAGCGCCGTTTCGGCGCGGGAGCGCACGCTCTCGTCCATGACCACTTCGTGCTGCCGATGGTCCAGCGACCACGCCAGCTTGGCCAGGGTGTTCAGCTTCATGTTGCCGCACACCGCGGCGCCCGAGAGCGGAATGAACGTCTTCTCGGGGAAGCGCGCCTTGAGGCGGTCCACCAGGCCCCGCTCGGTGCCGAAGATCACCGCGTCGTGCTTCTCGGCATACTCCACCATGCCCGAGGTGGAGGTCACGACGTCCGCCCGCTCGAGGAGCTCCCTGCGCGCCTCGGGGTGCACAACCACCAGAGCCTTTGGATGCGCCTTCTTCGCCCGGTCCAGCTCCTCCAGCACCATGTCGTCGTGGACGTAGCAGTAACCGTCCCAGGCGATGATGTCGTCGCGTCCGGTACGCTCCATGACGTAGCGGGCGAGGTTGCGGTCGGGGACGAAGATGATGGGCTGCTCCCGGGGGATGGACTCCACCACCTTCACGGCGTTGGACGACGTGCAGCAGATGTCGGACTCGGCCTTCACCTCGGCGGTGGAGTTCACGTACGTGACCACCGCCGCCCCGGGGTGCTCGGCCTTCAGGCGCTTGAGCGCCGTGGCGGTGACAAAGTCCGCCATGGGGCACCCGGCGCGCAGGTCGGGCATGAGCACGGTCTTCCGGGGCGAGAGGATCTTCGCGGTCTCCGCCATGAAGTGGACGCCGCAGAAGACGATGACGTCGGCGTCCGTGGCCGCCGCCTCCTGGGAGAGCCCCAGCGAGTCGCCCAGGTAGTCGCTGACGTCCTGGATCTCCACGCGCTGGTAGTTGTGTCCCAGGATCACCGCGTTGAGGGCGGCCTTGCGCGCGCGGATCCTCTCCCGGAGCTCCTCCGGGGAGAGCTCGGCGTAGTCGAGAGGGGTGGGAAGTGCGTCCGTGAGGACGCCTGCCGGGGAGATCAAACCGTGAACGAGCTCCCACACCCGCAGCCGCCGGTGGCGTTGGGGTTCCGGAAGGTGAATCCCTGGCCCATGAAGCTGGTGACGTAGTCGATCTCGACACCGTCGAGGTACTGCGCGCTGAAGGGGTCGATGAAGACCTTCACGCCTCCCACCTCGAAGACCTCGTCGTCGTCCTCCGGGCCGTCCTCGATGTTGAGGCCGTACTGGAACCCGGAGCACCCTCCGGGAAGCACGGCGACACGCAGTCCCGCTTCCCCACTCTCCACGCCGTGCTCGTGGATGAAGTCCTGTACCTTCTCGCTGGCGGTGTGCGTTAGCGTCAGCATTGCGTTCGCGCCCTCCGACGTGGCGTTCGTTCGTGACGGGTTCCAAGTACCCGAGGCGGCTGCCGAGGTTTCGATTTCCCGGGCCTTTCGGACAAAGGGAAAACCTATCCAGACGCGCCCGAAGGGGTCAACGCCGGAGGGGCCTGTGGGCCTCCAACCGCCTGCGTTGCCGGGCTTCCCGCGCTCCTCCCGCTATCGCCTCCCGCCGGCCGCCAGGATGTGCCGTGCCGCCGCCGCGACGTCGTCCACCACCGCCACGCCGTCAGGCACACCCGCCTCGTGCTCCGCCCCGTAGCCGGTGCGCACCAGGATCCCCCGTCCCCTGAGCTCCAGGGCCGGCAGCACGTCCGTGGTCTTGTCCCCCACGTACCAGGAGCGCTCGGGGTCCAGATCCAGATCCATGGCGGCCTGCAGGTACATCCCCGTGGATGGCTTGCGGCACGCGCACGGCCCGGTGACGTCCGGATGGTGGGGACAGTGGTAGCTGCCGTCGAGCTCGACACCGACGTCCGCCAGCATCGCCTCGAAACGACGGGCGACGGCCTCGTAGTCGGCCTCCGTGTACAGGCCCCTGGCGATCCCCGACTGGTTGGTGACCACCACGAGGGCGTACCCCCCGCGCTTCAGCGCTTCCAGGGCCGATCCCGCGCCCGGCACCAGGTGGAGGTCGTCGGGGTCCGACAGGTAGTGGCGCTCCACGACGAGGGTCCCGTCCCGGTCGAGGTACACGGCGGCGCGGCGCCTCCCCTTCACCGCGCCCCGCCCTTCACCGCCGCCACCGCCGTGGCCACGCACCGCACGAGGTCGTCCTCCTCGCCGGGCATCACCGTGCGCACCTCCAGGAGCAGGCGATCCGCCTCGATGCGCGCCACCACCGGCGGAGATCCCTCGCGCAGCCCTCCGGCGAGGGCGTCGGCGCTCATCTCCCCCTCCGGATCCGTGGGGAGAGACACGGCCCACGAGGGGATGTCGATGTCGGGATACGTGCCGCCACCCACCGCACACCGGCTCTCCACCACCTGGGCCCCCTCCACGCCCGCCGCGCCCAAACGCTTCGCGAGGGCCTCGGCGCGCTCCCGCACGCCGCCGGCGCCTTCCGCCACCATGCGCAGCGCCGGGATCTCCGCCACCGCGCCCTCCGGGTCCCGGTACAGGCGCAGCGTGGCCTCCAGGCCCGCCAGGGTGGTCTTGTCCACGCGCAGCGCGCGACACAACGGGTTGCCGGTCATGGCCGCCACGAGCCCTGCCCGTCCCACGACGATCCCCGCCTGGGGGCCACCCAGGAGCTTGTCGCCGGAGACCACCACCACATCGGCCCCGGCCGCCAGGGACTCGGCCGCGCGCGGCTCGCGGGGGAGGCCGAGGACGTCGGGGTCGGCGAGCAGCCCGGAGCCCAGGTCGTGCAGCAGCGGGATCCCCGCCGCGTGGGCCAGCGCGGCGAGATCCTCCAGGGACGCCTCTTCCGTGAAGCCACGGATGCGGAAGTTCGAGCGGTGCACCTTGAGGACCGCCGCCGCCGCCCCCCCCTGCACCGGCGTGGCATAGTCGCCGAGGCGCGTCCGGTTCGTGCTGCCCACCTCCAGGAGGCTGGCCCCCGAGCGCTCCAGGATCTCGGGGATGCGGAACCCCCCGCCGATCTCCACCAGCTCGCCGCGGGAGACCACCACACCCTTCCCCGACGCCACCGTGTTGAGGGCCAGCAGCAGCCCCGCCGCGGCGTTGTTCACCACCAGGGCCGCCTCGGCGCCGGTGAGCTCGCACAGCAGCTCCGTGCAGTGGACGTATCGGGAGCCCCGCCTCCCCGCCGCCAGATCGTACTCGAGGTTGCTGTAGCCCCTTCCCGCTTCCGCCATGGCGTCGATGGCCGCCTCGGCGAGGGGCGCGCGTCCCAGGTTCGTGTGGAGCACCACGCCGGACGCGTTGATCACCCGCCGCAGCGAAGGCACGTCTTCCCGCACGAGGTGGAGCCCAGCGAGCTTCGCCAGGGCCTCGACGCTGCTGACCTCCTCCGCGTCCGCCCCGGATCCGATGGCGGCTCGCGCCTCGTCCAGGGCCGTGCGCACGGCGGAGGCGACGCGCCCCCTCGGATAGCGCGCGAGGAGCTCCACGACGGCGGGGGACGCCAACAGAGTGTCCACCGACGGAAGCCGGCGACGGGGATCGCTCACCGCCCCCCACCCCGTTTCGCGGGGAGCGCAGCCGAGGCGCCGACGCGAGGCGTTCCCCGGCCCTCACGCCTGGAAGAGAGCGCTCGGTCCGGGGGCCCCGTGCCGTCCCTGGCCGTGGCGGTGTCGCCCCTGACCTTGCTCGTGTCGTTCACGGCGCTGGTGGTATCCTTCGGCGGTCTCAGCATCACGCGCGTGGTGTCCCCGCCGTCCATGGGCACGCCGTTCACCGTGATCACGCCCTGCACCCGGACCTTGTAGGCCACCCCCGGCACCAGCGCGCTGTCCAGGATGAGCACGATGCGTTGCTTCGGCAGGGGCTTGCCGTCGGGTCCCAGGCCGGATTCCCGGCTCGCGGTCCCGCGTCCGAAGCTCGGAGGGGTCGGACCGGAGCCGCTGCCGCCCGCGGGAAGGAGCGGAGGCAGGTGCCTTTTGGCCGCCGGCGTCGTGGTGTCGGGTTGGGCGGCGGCGGGTGCGGGCTTCGCGCCGGTCGTGTCCCGGGCCGAGGTGTCCGCCGCAGCGCTCGCCTCCGCGGCGGCCTTGGCCGCTGCGGCGGCGATGGAGTCGGCCCGGGTCACGGAGTCCCGGAACTGCACCACCCACCGGTTGTAGCCGTACTCCTTGTAGAGTCGGGCCACGCCCGGCGCGGGTCCGCTGTCGTTGCTGAGGGAGGCGGTGATGTCCGAGTCGGGCTCCTCGGGGTCCACGTAGTGGTCCATGCTGACCAGGACCGTGACCGAGTCCAGGGCCAGGACTCCCTTGACCCGGGCCGGGGCCGTGTCGGGCCGGAGCGCGGCCACGTCCACCGGCATAACGGTGTCGGGTCCGGTGAGGGTGAGGGACGCCAGCCCCCGGGTCTCGGTGGAGTCGAGCTTGCCGTTCCGGTTCTGGTCCTGGAACGCGGTGATCCGGTACGAGTCCGGGGGTAGATAACGGAACACGTAGATGCCCGAGCTGTCCGAGCGGGCGTCGTAGGTCAGCGCGGAGTCGGAGCGGGGCACCGCCGTGACCTCCATGTCCTCCATGGGCCGGCCGGTGATGCGGTCCCACACCATCCCGGCGACCGCGCTGTTCACGAAGGGTGCACCGGTGGAGAAGACCAGCTCGAACGGATCGTACATGCGGTTGTTGAACAGGTCCCGGATGACCGGCAAGAGCGTCACTCTGTAGACCAGGCCCCGCTTGAACCCGCCGTCCATCTTGACCTCGATGCCCGAGCGCGAGTGCGAGACCTTGACCTCCCCGGTTTGCGGCGAGACCACCACGGCGCCGTCCAGGTTACCCGAGGTCACCTGCTCGCTGATGCGCTCGTCGAACTTGAAGCGCACGGGCCCCCGGAACGTCGTATCCACCGCGAACGTGTCCGGCACCGTGGACACCACCACGGGCGGACGGCGGTCCACGGGGCCGCCGGGAGGCGCCCCCTGCCGCGCGCACGCGCCCACCAGCCCCACCGCCAAGGCCGCGAAGGCCGCGAGGAGCGAGGCGCGCACGCGCCCGGATCCGGGCATCCGCGGCAGCGCGCTCAGGGCGTCCTCCCCTCCAGAGCCTCGAGCTTCTCCCGGAGGCGCTCGCTCTGCTCCAGCAGGGCGCCGGCCCTGTCCCGCTCGCGCTGGACGACCTCGGCCGGGGCCCGGGACACGAAGCCTTCCTTCGCCAGTCGCGCCTGCACGCTGTCCAGGTGGCCCCGCAGGCGGTCGATCTCGCCGCGGAGCCGCTCGCACTCACGATCCACGTCGATGACCCCCTCCAGCGGCACGAACAGCTCGATGCCGCTCTGCAGCACGGCATGCGCTCCCACGCCCGCGGCGCTGCCTCCCGTGGACACCTCATCCACCCGGGCCAGCCGCTCCAGCGCCGCTCGCTGCTCCGCCACCGTGCTCACCGCATCCCCGCTTCCCGAGAGATGGATGGCGATCCTCTGTCCCTCGCCGATCCCGTATTCCTTGCGCAGCCGCCGCACCTCGACGATGAGATCCTGGAGCGCGCCGACGAGGCGCTCGGCCTCGGCGTCGGTGCGCGCCGCATCCTCCGCGGGCCACGCCGCGATGATGAGATCGTCGGGGCGCTCGTGGCCCTCGGGCCAGGGCAGCCGGCTCCACAGCTCCGACGTGATGAAGGGCATGATGGGATGCAGGAGCCGGCACGCGCCGTCCAGGACCGTCACCAGGGTGGTGCGTGCGGCCTCCCGGCTCTCCTCGGCTTCCCGGGTCCGCCCGGTCGCGGGGTCGGACCCCTCGGCGAGGCGCGTCTTCACCAGCTCCAGGTACCAGTCGCAGATCTCGCCCCAGAAGAAGTGGTAGAGACCCTCCGCGACCTCGTGGAGGCGGAAGCGCTCGAGGTCGGCGGTGGTGGCGGCCACGGCCCGGTCGAGGCGCGACAGGATCCAGCGGTCCTCCAGCGTCAACGCGTGGGCGACCTCGTCCAGGGGTCTCACCGGCGCGTCGCCGAGGCTCATGAGAGCGAACCGGCCGGCGTTCCAGATCTTGTTGGAGAAGTTCCGCCCCACCGCGAAGGAGCCCTCGACGTCCTCGTTGTCGAGGGTGATGTCGGTGCCGATGGCGCACGCGCTCACCAGCGTATAGCGCATGGCGTCGGCGCCGTACATCCGCACCACGTCCAGCGGATCGATGCCGTTGCCCATGGACTTGGACATCTTCCGCCCCTTGGTGTCGCGCACCATGCCGTGGAGGAAGACGTGGGTGAAGGGCGGCCTCCCCATGAACTCGTAGCCGGCCATGATCATGCGCGCGACCCAGAAGAACAGGATATCCGGAGCCGTCGACAGCGTGTGGCCGGGGTAGAACGCCTTCAGGTCCTCGGTCTCCTTCGGCCAGCCGAAGACGGAGAAGGGCCACAGCCAGGAGCTGAACCACGTGTCCAGGACGTCGGGGTCCTGCTCCAGCTCGGTGCCGCCGCACTTCGGACACGCGGCGGGGTCCTCCCGCGCCGCTACGACCTCGCCGCACGGGCAGTACCACACGGGGATGCGGTGCCCCCACCAGAGCTGCCGCGAGATGCACCAGTCCCGGATGTTCTCCATCCAGTGCTCGTAGACCTTCCTCCACCGGTCGGGCGTGAAGGTGACCGTGCCGTCCCGCGACGCGGCCAGGGCGGGCTCCGCCAGGGGCTTCATCTTCACGAACCACTGAAGAGAGAGGCGCGGCTCCACCACGGTGTGGCACCGATAGCAGTGCGGCACCGCATGCGTGTGCTTCCGCTCCCCGGCGAGGAGCCCTTCGCTTTCCAGGGCCTCGAGCACCGCCGCTCGCGCCTCGAAGCGATCCATGCCCCGGAACGCCTCCGGGGCTCCGTCGCCCATACGGGCGTCGGGGGTCATCACGTTCAGGATGGCGAGCCCGGTGCGCCCCGCGATCTCGAAGTCGTTGGGGTCGTGGGCCGGGGTCACCTTCACCATCCCGGAGCCGAACTCCGGGTCCACCTGCGCGTCGGCCACGACGGGCACCCTGCGCCCCGTGAACGGCACCTCCACATCGGCGCCCACCAGGCTCCGGTAGCGCTCGTCGTCGGGATGCACCGCGACGCCCGTGTCGCCCAGCATGGTCTCCGGGCGGGTGGTGGACACCGTGAGATACCACCGCCCGCTCTCCAGACGGCCCACCGCGGCTGCCCCGCCGGCCGCAGCGGCCTCGGCGGCGCCGGCGGCGGCCTCCGCCAGGGGGTAGCGGATGTCCCAGAGACTCCCCTCGGACTCCTCGCCCTCGGCCTCTTCGTTGGAGAGCGCCGTGTGGCAGCGCGGGCACCAGTTGATGATGTACTCGCCCCGGTACACGAGCCCCTTGTCGTAGAGGCGAACGAAGACCTCGCGTACGGCCCGACTGAGGTCCTCGTCCAGCGTGAAGCGCGTACGCTCCCAGTCGCAGCTCGCTCCGATGGCCTCGAGCTGCCGCAGGATGTTGCCTCCCGTGTCGTGCACGAAGTCCCAGACCTCCTGCACGAAGGCCTCGCGGCCCAGGTCGTCACGGCTCTTGCCCTCGGCGGCCAGGCGCCGCTCCACGACGTTCTGGGTGGCGATGCCGGCGTGGTCGGTGCCGGGAACCCAGAGCGAGGCCCGTCCCTGCATCCTGCGCCACCGTATGAGCATGTCCTGGATGGTGTTGTTCAGGCCATGGCCCATGTGCAGGACCGCGGTGACGTTGGGCGGAGGGATGACGATGACGTACGGCTCCCGCCCTTCATCCAGGACGGCGGAGGCGGGCATGCGGAAGTGGCCGCCGTCCTGCCAGGCGCGGTAGCGGCCCGGCTCGATGGCATGGGGGTCGAAACGGGGAGCCAGATCCTCCGACACGTCTACTCCGCGAGCTGCGGGGGCGGTCTCCGGACCCTCGAGGCCGGAATCCCGTTCTGTGCGAGCCCTTAAGATGGCAGCGCCCGCCGGACTCCGGAACCGTCGCGTGGGCTGGCGGGAGCCGCCCCCGGGTCCCCGCTCAGGAAAGAGCGTCGCCGGGAAACGGGGCCTGCCACCACTTCCCGGGACGGCTCAGCCGCCACCTCCGGTGGTGTCGGGCTTCGCCTTGGCGCGTTCCTTGTCACGACGCTCGCGGATGGCCTTCTCGCGCTCCTTCCAGCTGTCGTGGACGGCCGCCGCGGCCGAGCCCCGCTGGATCTCCTCCCACTCCCACTTGTTGCGCTGGTCGACGTCACGCTGTCCCACGGGCGTACCGAAGGTGAAGGGGATGGGTATCGTGTGGCCGGCCAGGATGAGCTTGCCGTCCTTCACGCCCCACTTCTTCCCGTGCTTGTCCGTGAACGTCCAGTCGGTGAGGCGCCGATGCGCCGCTGCCGCAGCCGCCATGGAGTCGCTGATCTCCTGGATCCGACCGGAGAGCGCGAGCTCCAGTCGCTCCTTCAGGGTCAGCTCCGTGAACGCCGAGTCCACGGTCAACCAGATGCGCGGATCGGTCAGGTGGGGACGCAGCGCCTCCGCCGCCGCACCCGGTGAGACGAGGCTCACGCCGGGCTCGCCGCTCAGCTTCGGGGCCACCGGCGCGATCTTCGGCTGCTCCGGTGCCTTGACCGTCACGGGCTTCGCCGGCGTCGCCACCCCTCCCGTCTCCACCGGCTGGATGCGGATGACGGTCATCGCCCCTCCCCCGGCCGTCACCGCGGGGAGGCGCGAGGGGATCGGCCTCTCGACGGGATGTCCGGGAAAGAACAGCGGGTACAGTGCCAACACGAACACGTGGATCGCCGCCGAGATGACGAAGCCGGCGATGAGGACTCGACGATACGAGGCACGGGCACGCCGGCGGTCGGCGCCCCGGAGCGAAGGCGGTGCCACGTCGCCGACCGGATGATCCATGGACTGTCCTAACCCGACGGAATGCACCGGTTCCTGAGGTCCGGCTCCTCTCCGTCCCCGGATGGGATGCTCACCTCATCCCACCCGTCCCAGGCGGGAAGCCGCTTCCACCAACCGGTCTTCCGCCACGGTCAAAGCGACCCGGAAGAACCCCTCGCCTCCCTCCCCCAGCGACGAGCCGGGAAGGACGATCACGCCCTGCTGGTCCAGGGCCCTGCGCGCATAGTCCGCGGAGGCCGTTCCGCCCGGCACCGGCACCCACAGGTACATGGTGGCCTTCGGCACCGTGATCTCGAAGCCCGCACCTCGGAGCGCCGCCGCCGCCGCGTCGCGGCGTCGCTGGAAGACCTCGACGTTGCCCGGCACCCAGGATGCCCAGCTCTGCAGCGCCGCCACCCCCGCTGCCTGCACGCCCAGAAAGACCCCCGTGTCCAGGAAGGTCTTCACCTTGGACAGCGCACCTACCAGCGCACGGTTGCCTGCCGCCCACCCCAGACGCCATCCCGTCATGTTGTAGGTCTTGGAAAGCGAGTGGAACTCGATGGCCACGTCCCGGGCGCCCGGAAATTGGAGGATGCTGGGCGGGCGGTATCCGTCGAACGCGATCTCGGAGTATGCGTGGTCGTGGACGAGGACGATGTCGTGCTCGCGGCAGAAGGCGATGGCCTCCTCGTAGTACGAGTCCGGAGCCGATGCGGCCGTCGGGTTGTTCGGGTAGTTGAGGTACAGGATGCGCGTGCGTGCCACGACGTCGGCGGGCAGCTCCCCCAGGGGGATGAGGAAGTCGTGGTCGGGGCGCAGCGGCACCATCCAGGGCTCGCCTCCCGCCAGCACCGTCCCGCCGCGGTAGGCCTGGTACCCGGGATCGGGCATGACCACGGCGTCTCCCGTGTTCACGAACGCGAAGGGCAGGTGCGCGAGGCCGTCCTTGGACCCGATGAGGGGAAGCAGCTCGGTGGCGGCGTCGAGGATCACGCCGAAGCGCCGCTCCATCCAGGCGGCGACGGCCTCCCGGAAGGCGGGCAGCCCCACCTGGTAGGGGTAGCGGGACATCTTCGGCTCCTGCACGGCGGCCTGGATGGCCGCCACCACCCCGGGCGGAGGCTGCAGGTCGGCGTCTCCCGCCCCCAGGTCGATGACGTCCACCCCCGCCGCCTCCAGCTCGAGACGGCGCTCCTTGAAGCCCGCCAGCGGATAGCCCGGCAGCGCGCGCAGGGTCCGACTCGTCGGCGGCGTCATCGAGAGCCCTCCCGCACGGGGTTGCGCACCGCACCTACCCCACCGACGGAGACCTCGACCTCGTCGCCCGCGGCCAGGGGGCCCACGCCGTCCGGGGTCCCGGTGGCGATGAGGTCACCGGGCTCCAGCGTCATGATCCGGCTGATGTGCGCCAGCAGCACGGGGATGCCGAACACCATGTCACCGGCGGAGGCCTGCTGCCGGAGGTTCCCGTTGACCCGCGTGGTGACGCCCAGCGCGTCCATGTCCACCTCGGCGAGGGGCACGGGCTCTCCCACGGGGCAGAACGTGTCGAAGCCCTTGGCGCGGGTCCACTGACCGTCCTTCTTCTGCAGGTCGCGGGCGGTGACGTCGTTGAGCGGGAGCAGCGCCTCCACATGGCTCCACGCATCGCCCTCAGACACGTTGTGCGCCCGGCGTCCCACCACCACCCCGATCTCCCCCTCGAAATCCACGCGCCCCACCCCGGGAGGGAGGACGATGCCCTCGCCCCCGCGGATCAGGGCCGACGGCGGCTTCAGGAATATGAGGGGCTCGGAGGGAACCTCGTTGCCCAGCTCGGCCGCATGCCGGGCATAGTTGCGGCCGACGCAGACGATCTTCGAGGGGGAGAGGGGCATCGGGGACATGGGAAGGCTCTGCCGAAAGGCGACTTGAAGGGCTGTCTGGGGATGTGTTCGGGGTCCCGGGTCAGGAGCTCGTGACCACGGGGCGGGTCGATGAGAAAAGGCCGCCCCGTATCCCGGGGCGGCCTCTCCGTCGAAGCGTCGGTCGAACGTCTCGGGTCGTCAGTGTTCCCTGGCCTGCGTGTGGATCCACGTGCCGATGAGCGCGGCGAGACCCGCGATGCTGAGGATCGCGCCGATCACCGTCCACCAGAGACCGAGGTCCGGGTATCCGCTCTCCCATCCGTGTGCCCCGGTACGGAACGCGCCGTAGGCGATGAAGATGAGGATCACACCGATGACGAGCCCCGCGTATTGCTTCATGGCGGTTCCGGTGTAGCGAGTGTGGGCAGGACGGGCATCGCCCGCCGGACGCAGCAATCTACGCTCCGGACCCCACGCGTCCAAGTGGCGGGTCCCCATCTCCGTAGAAGGCCTGGAGACGGCGGCGCACGTCGTGCCACGCGCCCTTCACCAGGGGCGCGTCGGGAAGCGACCCCAGGAGGTAGCGTCCGTACCTGCGGGTGACGACGCGGTCGTCGAGGAGGACCACGGCCCCCCGGTCCGTCCGGGAGCGCACCAGGCGGCCGAAGCCCTGCTTCAGGCGCAGCGCCGCGTGGGGGAGCATGAACTGGTGGAAGGGGCTCCCGCCGCGCCGCTCGATGGCCTCCATGCGCGCCGCCGTGATGGGCTCCGTGGGAACCCGGAACGGGAGCTTCTGCAGGATGAGCCCCCTCAGGGGGTCGCCGGGCACGTCCACCCCCTCCCAGAACGACGCGGTGCCCAGGAGGATGCCGCGCTGGGCGGCGACGAATCCCCCCAGCATCCGGTGCCGGTCCCCTTCGCCGTGCACGAACAGGGGCCAGCGCGTGTCGGCCCCCGCGGCCCGCAGGAGCTCCGCCACCCGGCGCAGCGCGGCGTGGGACGTGAACAGCACGAAGAGGCCGCCGTCGGACAGCTCCGCCATCTCCTGCACCACCCGGGCGGTGGCCTCGTGGTACGCATCCCCGCCCGCCTCCGCGGGAGGCAGATCCGTGGGCACGGCCAGGAGCGTCTGCCTGGGGTAGTCGAAGGGCGACGGCAGGAGCCGTTCGTCCACCCGGACGGGCGGGTCCGACTCCTCGATGTCGGCAGCGGCGAGACCCAGGCGCTCGCGCAGGAAATCGAAGCGCCGCCACGTCGCCAGCGTCGCCGACGTGAGCACCGTGGCCTCCGCCTTCGCGAACAGGGACTCCCGCAGCGTCGCCCCCAGGTCGATGGGGGCCGCCGCCAGCACCAGGTTCATGCGAGGCCCCGCGCCCCGCACCTCCAGCCAGCGCACGTACGCGGACGCCTCCTCTCCCGGGGTCAGCACCAGGCGCACGCCGGCGCCGTGAGCGGACAGGCGGCGCTCCACGCTCCTCAGGTCCAGGAGCCTCCCCTCCATCCGGTGTGCGACGTCCTCGTCGAGCTCCAGGCGCGCGCGCAGCTCCCCCGTCTCGCGCTCCAGATCGCCCAGCGCCCCCACCAGCACGTCCAGGCGCTCCCGGATCTCCACCCGGTCGGCGGGCTCTCCCATCCCCGTGGGCCCCAGACGGGCGGTGCGCTCCTCCGCGCCGACGAAGCCCTCGAGGGCTTCCACGAACGTCTCCACCGCCGCCCGGGCGCGGGACAGGGCCGGACGTACCCGGCCCTCCATGCGCTCCCTGAGCGGTCCCGCCTCGTCCGTGCCGGCCAGCGCCTCGTGCACCGCCGCGAGGAGCCCTCGCCCCCGGCGCTCCAGGCGCGAGAGCACCCGGTAGAGGCTGCGGCGGCTCACCTCGACCCCGAGATGCGCGGTGGCCGCGTCCTCGACGTTGTGGGCCTCGTCGAGGATGAGCCGCTTGTAGGCCGGGAGCACCGCGGACTGGCCGTAGTTTTGCGTGACCCGACGCACCGCGAGGTCAGTGAAGAGCAGGTGGTGGTTCACCACCAGCAGCTGCGCCGACGCCGCCCTGCGCCGGGCGCGCTGGAAGAAGCACTGCTGGAAGTGGGGGCAGCGGGCGCGCAGACAGATGTCCGGATCGCTCTTCACCTCATCCCACAGATCGTCCGAGGGCGAGAAGGTGAGGTCGGAGAGGGAGCCGTCGTCGGTGGTGTCCAGCCACGCCAGCAGCGCCGCCACCTCCGAGGAGCGGTCGTCCTCGAAGAGCGACGTCTGGCTCTCCGCCGCCAGGAGCGCCCGGCGGATGGACACGTAGTTCCCCCGGCCCTTCACCAGCGCCCAGTCCAGCTCCTCCCCCAGGAGCTCGCGCACCAGGGGCAGATCCTTCCCGGCGAGTTGCTCCTGGAGGTTGATGGTGTTGGTGGAGATCACCGTCCGCTCGGCGTTCTCCTGTGCCCAGCGGGCCGCGGGGAGCAGGTACGCCAGGGACTTCCCGGTGCCGGTACCGGCCTCCACGACCACCACGCCGCCTTCGTTGAAGCGCGCCGCCACGGCGGCCAGCATCTCGCGCTGGGCCGGCCGGTCCTCGTAACCCGGGTGCACCGACGCCAGCACGCCCCCGGGTGCGAGGAGCGCGTCGAGCTCCGTGGGGTCCAGGGGGATGCGCACGCGGGGTGTCGGCGGCTCCACCACCACGTACAGGCGCCCGGCGTCGTTGTCGACGATGGCGGTCCCCAGACCCTGCTCGTAGAGCTGAGCCGCCACCCGCATGTCCGCATCGGAAGGCTCCAGCACTCCGGAGGGGTGGTTGTGCAGCATCACCCCTCCCTCGTCCGCGTCCCGCGCCGCCACCAGCACGGCTTCGAAGTTGCCCCGGGCCACCGCGCGGGGCTCGCGCACGACACGGTCGGCGTCCACCGAAGCCAGGAAGCACACCTCACGTCCTCCGGCGCGCTCGATCTCCGTGCGGATGCGCTGGGCCGTCTCGGAGCCCAGGCTCAGGGGCCGGCGCGGACGGTCGCGCTTCTTCCCCGCGCCGCCTCCGGAGGTCGGCTCCGCCTCCTCGGGCTCCAGGCCGTCGAGGCCCACCAGGACGGCCCGCTCCGGGTGGAGGGGGAAGCCCCCGGGGACGTCGTCGGCCGGGTCGCGGAGGCGCCGGTCCGACGGGCGGGGATCTCGCGCGGGAGATCGGCGGCTGGGGGTCATGGCCCGTAAGCTAGGGAACCTCCGCACCGCTCTGGTAGGTGCGGGGGAACGCGGGGACGGCGTGGCGGAGGTCCCGGATCACGGCCGGGTGATCCCGCCTGCAGGGAGCGGGACGCGGTTCGGCATCGCCGAGAAACAAAATCAGATGGACAAAGGCAACCTGTTGTGCCAGAATATCTTGACTCGAAGTGCATCCCACGTCGCTGAAGGCGTCCGCCGGGGACGGGGGGCTCATCAGGGGCGTTGCTTCCGGGGTTCAGCGACGTCGTGCACGATGCGGTACGCGGCGTTGCGGGAGAGTGGGAGTCGGCGCGTGAGCTCGCGGGCCGCCTCGCTGGGCTTGGTGCCCTGGGCGAGGAGCTCGCTGGCGAGGCTCACGGCTTCCTCCAATTCACTCCCCTCCACGGAGCCCGCCTCGGCGGAGCTGGTCTCGGCGGGGGCCACCACCAGGGACACCTCCCCCCTGGGCGGATGCTCGCGATAGTGGGCCAGGGCCTCCGCCAGGGTCCCCCGCACGAACTCCTCGTGCAGCTTCGTGAGCTCCCGCGCCACGCTGACCCCGCGGCCCGCGCCGCACACCTCCGCCAGCTCCTCCAGGAGACGCACGAGGCGCTGGGGCGACTCGAAGAGGACCACGGGCTCATCGGCGCGGGCCACGCGCTCCAGGAGCTCGGCGCGTCCCCTGCCCTTGCGCTCGGGAAAGCCCAGGAAGACGAAGCGGTCGCCGGAGAGCCCCGAGCCCACCAGAGCCGCGAGAACCGCCGAGGGTCCGGGAATGGGCACCACGTCGTGTCCCGCCTCCACCACCAAGTGCACGAGCCTGCCTCCAGGATCGGAGACCAGGGGCGTGCCGGCATCGGAGACCAGCACGAGGGTCTCTCCGGCGTCGAGCCATTCCACCACGCGTCGGGCCCGCTCCCTCTCGTTGTGGGCATGCAGGGACACCATGGGCGATCGCGCGCCGACGTGCTCGGCCAGCACACGCGTCCGCCGGGTGTCCTCGGCCAGGATGCGGTCCGCCGACTTCAGGGTCTCAGCGGCCCGGGGGCTGAGGTCTCCCAGGTTCCCGATGGGGGTGGCGACGACGTAGAGCGTGGACATGGTGGTGGAAGTATACCCGTCGGACCCGAAAGCGCAGGAGGCCGGCGGGATCGCTCCCGTCGGCCTCGGAGACGCCGAGCCTCGGCTGTGCGCTTCCTGGCGCTTCCGTCAGAGATACCTGCGTACCCTCTCCTCCAGATGGGGGCGCGGCACGAAGCCGATGACCTGGTCCACCAGCTCCCCGCCCTTGAAGAACAGGATCGTCGGGATGGAGCGGACGCCGTAGCGGGCCGCGGTGCCGGGGTTCGAGTCCACGTCCAGCTTGCCCACCTTCAGTCCCTGATCGTGATATTCCGTGGCCAGCTCCTCCACGATGGGCTCCACCATGCGGCACGGGCCGCACCACGTCGCCCAGAAATCCACCATGGTGAGGCCTTCGGCGGCCTCAACCTCGGCGGCGAAGTTGCCGTCGTTCACTTCGAGGATCGTCTCACTCGTCGCCATCTCGGCTCTCCTTGTCGACTTCGTGTGTCGCACCTACCATCCGGCGACACCCAGGCCCGCTCCATCCCAGCGCCGGACCCATGAATGACCTTTTCCCGGACGGCCGCCCACTCGATCACGTGGCCGTCGCCGTCCCTTCACTCGAAGACGCCTGCCGCCTCTTCGGTATCATCTCCGGACATCGTTGTACGGAGCCGGAGATCCTGGAGGCACAAGGCGTCCGCGTTGCGTTCTGTGGCTCCCTCGAGATCCTGGAGCCTCTGGGCCCCGAAACCCCGGTGGGGCGCTTCCTGGAGCGGCGGGGACCCGGCCTCCACCATGTCGCCTACCGCTCCGGGGACCTGCGTGCCGACCTGGTCCGCCTGGCCGAGATCGGCGTAGAGCTCATCGACGAGGTTCCCCGCCCGGGCGCCCGCGGGCACCTCGTCGCGTTCGTGCACCCCCGGAGCACGGGCGGCATCCTCGTCGAGCTCGTCCAGCACGGAGACTGACGCGGCGCTTCGGTCCCCGGCCGGGACCTGGCTACCGCCTGCGGCCCCGGGCGTTCCAGTCCTCACCCTCCACCCATGACCTTGTTGAGGTCGACGTATTCCACCATCCACTGACCGTCCTTCGTCCGCACCAGGGTGAAGGGCACGTCCTGCACCGTGTGGTCCGGCAGCGTGATGTCCACGAAGATCTGGGTGGCCTCGTTCAGGCGCCCCGCCACCGGCTGCTCACGCACGACCTTGTAGTCGTCGTGCTTGAGGATGTCGGCGATGGCGGCCATCCGCACCTGCACGTCGGCTTGGCTCGTGCACGAGCTGCCGCCGAACCACGATCCGATCTTCTTGAAGAAGCACTTGAACGTGCTCCCGGTGTCGCTGATGGGGCCGTCCTCGGTGCCGAAGGTCTGCCCCATGGTGACCAGATCGCGCTTGTTCACCGCCTGCATGAAGCGATCCAGCGTGAGCTGTGCGACCACGCCGGCGGTGGGGGGACGCTGCGCCACGTGGGTGCACGCCACCGGAAGCGTCGCCAAAAGGAGCGCCAGCGTAGCGTACCGGCCTCCTCCCACGTACCGGAAAGCCCTCATCTACCCTCCTCGGTCACAGGTGGCGGAATCCGCCGGTCCGAATCTCGACAAAAGGACCAGCCGGAGGAACCCCACCCGAGCCGAGGGACTTCAACCCACCGAGTCGGGGACCTGCGCCGTCACGGGCGGCACCGCCTCGAAGGCGAGGCGCGCCCCGCTCGCGTCGGGGCGCACTACGATGCGCGTCCCGGCGGCGACCTCCACGTCCAGCAGATACAGCGCCAGCGGATCCTGCACGAAGCGCTGGATGGCCCGCTTGAGGGGACGCGCTCCGAAGGCGGGGTCGAAGCCCTCCCGGGTGATGAGCGCCTTCGCCTCGTCCGTCACGTCCAGCGACACCCCCAGATCCTCCGCCAGCCTGGCCACCCGCGCGAGCTGCAGCTCGACGATGCGGCGCAGCTCCTCCTCCCCCAGCGGTCGGAAGACGACGATGTCGTCCACGCGGTTGAGGAACTCCGGGCGGAACGCCATGCGCAGCATTCCCCGGACCTGCTCCTCCATCGCCTCCCAGTCGCCGCTGCCGGCGGCCTCGAGGATCTCCTGGCTGCCGATGTTCGACGTCATGATGATGACGACGTTGCGGAAGTCGACGGTGCGTCCCTGCGAGTCCGTGAGACGCCCGTCGTCGAGGATCTGCAGGAGGACGTTGAAGACGTCCGGGTGCGCCTTCTCGATCTCATCGAAGAGCACCACGGCGTGGGGGCGGCGGCGCACCGCCTCCGTGAGCTGTCCACCCTCCTCGTAGCCGACGTAGCCCGGAGGCGCTCCGATGAGGCGGGCCACGGCGTGCTTCTCCATGTACTCGGACATGTCGATGCGCACCATGGCGCGCTCGTCGTCGAAGAGGAAGGCGGCCAGCGCCCGGGCGGTCTCGGTCTTCCCCACGCCCGTGGGTCCCAGAAAGATGAACGAGCCCACCGGGCGGTTGGGGTCCTGGAGCCCCGCCCTGGCGCGGCGCACGGCGTTGGAGACGGCCTCCACCGCCTCGGCCTGGCCGATCACCCTCTCACCGAGATGGTCCTCGAGCTGGGTGAGGCGCTTGCGCTCCGACGCCATGAGGCGGTTCACGGGGATGCCGGTCCACTCTGCCACCACCTCGGCGATGTCCTCGGCCTCCACCTCCTCCTTCAAGAACTTCTGGTTCTTCTGCAGCTCGGCGAGGCGCTCCGCCAGCACCTTGATCTCCTTCTCTGCGGCGGGCACCTCCCCGTAGTTGATCTCCGCCGCCCGCGACAGGTTGCCGGTGCGCGTGGCGCGCTCCGCCTCGACGCGCAGCTCGTCGACCTTCGTGCGCAGCTCCTGGATGCGCCCGATGACGTCCTTCTCCGCCTGCCAGCGGGCCTTCATGCCCTGGCTCTTCTCCCGCAGCTCGGCCAGCTCGGATTCGATCTCCTCGCGGTGCTCCACCGCCGAGCGCTCGGTCTCCTTCTGCAGCGCCTGCCGCTCGATCTCGAGCTGGGTGATGCGGCGCTCCAGGACGTCGATCTCCTGGGGCAGAGAGTCGATCTCGATGCGCAGCCTGCTCGCCGCCTCGTCGATGAGGTCGATGGCCTTGTCGGGGAGGAAGCGACCGCCGATGTAGCGGTCGGAGAGCTTGACCGCAGCAATGACCGCCTCGTCGGTGATGCGCACGCCGTGGTGCACCTCGTACCGCTCCTTGAGGCCACGCAGGATCGCCACCGCGTCCTCCACGGACGGCGGCGCCACGAACACGGGCTGGAAGCGGCGCTCCAGCGCGGGGTCCTTCTCGATGTGCTTCCGGTACTCGTCCAGCGTGGTGGCGCCCACCACGCGCAGCTCGCCACGCGCCAGGGCCGGCTTCAGCATGTTGCCCGCGTCAACGGCGCCCTCGGCGGCCCCCGCGCCCACGATGGTGTGCATCTCGTCGATGAAGATCACATAGCGCCCTTCGGCCTCGGTGATCTCCTTGAGCACGGCCTTCATGCGCTCCTCGAACTCGCCCCGGTACTTGGCACCGGCGAGCATCGCGGAGATGTCGAGCTGGAGGAGCTTCTTGTTGGCCAGCGACGTGGGCACGTCCCCCGCGACCATGCGCTGCGCCAGGCCCTCGACGATGGCCGTCTTCCCCACGCCGGGCTCGCCGATGAGCACCGGGTTGTTCTTGGTGCGCCGGGCGAGGACCTTCACCACCCGCCGGATCTCCTCGTCCCGGCCGATGACGGGATCGAGCTTGCCGCCCCGGGCCATCTCGGTGAGGTCGCGGCTGAACCGCGCCAGGGCCCGGAAGCTGTCCTCCGGAGTGTCGTCGGTGACGCGATGCGATCCGCGCACGGCCTCGAGCGCGGCCCGCACCTCGGAGAGGGTGGCGCCGGCGTCCCGGAGGATGCGGCCCGCGTCGTCCTTCTCGCCGGTGAGGCCCAGGAGCAGGTGCTCGGTGGACACGTAATCGTCCCCCAACTCCCGGGACACCGCCTCGGCCGCCTCCAGCGCCTTGCGCAGGTCCCGCGCGAGGTTGGGCTCGGCGCCGCCTTCCACCCGCGCCATCCGGTCCAGAGCCTCCCGGGCGCGGCTCTGCACCAGCGCCGGGTTGATCTCGAGCTTCTGGAGAACCGGTGTGACGATCCCCTCCTCCTGAGAGAGGAGCGCATCGAGAAGGTGCACGCCGTGCACCTCCGCGTTTCCCCTGCGGCGGCCCTCGGCGGCGGCGGCCTGGATCGCCTCGCCGGCCTTCACGGTCAGTCTATCGGCACTGAGCATGGTCTTCGGACGTTCGGGTTCGACGGTCACATGTCCCTGCCGGCATGACAGGAGCGTGCACAACCGGGCCGGAAAAGTTCAAGATCCGGGCCAACCGGAGCTCACGGAAGTGCCTTGCCCACCACGCGCTTCAGGCGCGTTCCCGCGGTCACCGTCGCGTTCGGGGCCAGGCGGTTGATGCGGGCGAGCTCGTCCAGCGGGATCGCCGATGGATAGCGCTGCTGGAAGGCGGCGAGCGTCATCTGGCCAGGCACCGTCACCACCTCGATACGCAAGGGCTGCACGTCGAGGACGGCGCGGTCGGTGACGGGCGCGAAGGAGCTAAGCGTGCGCGACACCGCGTCCGCCCAGGACGCCCACTTGTCCGCCGAAGCGAGCCCCATGAGGCGGTACACGGTCCCCCGATACCGCAGGAACGACACCTCCCCGCGCACCTCGCCGTTGGACGTGCTCGCCGAGAAGAGCGCACGGGCCCTCGGAATGCCGTCGGCGTCGCTCCGGTGCACGACGCCTCCCTCGATGCCGTCCCCGGCGACGAAGGCGCTCAACGCCGCCTCTGGGTTCGACACGGTGTCGAGAGGCTCGAGGATCACGGCGGCTTCCTGGCTCGGGCTCACGGCCGTCACCGCCGCGGGCGAGTTCTGTCCCTTCCATCCGTCGGGGAACCGTACCTGGAAGGCGAGGTCCGGGTGGTAGTACCGGGAGCCCTGGAAGTACCCCTCACGGGGGTTCACCCCGTACACGAGGCCGCTCAGGTGATCCAGGTAGGCGTCATGCCCGTCGCGGTGCCCGGTGGCCCCGGGGGCGTCGGCGGCGATGACCTGCCGGATGTGTGCCTCCCGGTTCTCCGGATACGGGTGCGTGAGCTGCCACTCCGGCACCCTGCCCCCGCCGGACGGCAGGGCCTCGAGCATCTGGAAGACGCCCACCATCGCGTCCGCGTCGTACCCCGCCCGGGTCATGTAGCGAACGCCCAGCTCGTCCGCCTGGGTCTCGTCGCCCCGGGAGTACTTCAGGTTGAGCACCCCCAGGCCGGCCTGGACCACGTCGCCGTACTTGCGCACGTCGGTGGACAGCACCATGCCCACGCCGAGGCCGATCTGCTGCAGCCGCTGCCGGCTGATCTGGCTCACCGAGTGGCGCGCCGTGACGTGGCCGATCTCGTGGCCGAGGACCCCCGCGAGCTCGGCCTCGGACTCGAGGTCCGCCAGGATCCCGCGCGTCACGTAGATGAAGCCGCCGGGCAGGGCGAAGGCGTTCACAGCCGGATCGTCCACCACCTGGAAGGACCAGGGGAGGTTCGGCCGCTCGGAGGTGGCCGCGAGGCGCTTGCCCACCTCGGTGACGTACGCCGTGAGCGCCGGCGCATCCAGCACGCCGATGGAGGTGGCCACGTCCTGGGCGGCGTCCCGCCCCATCTGGATCTCCTGGTCCTGGCCCACCAGGGACAGCTCTCGCCGTCCTGTGGCGGGATTCAGGGCACAGCCCCCCAGGTACGTGGCGAGGAGGGCTGCTGCGGACGTGGAGAGGGATCGGCGGAGGATCATGGGCGTTCTCGTCCCGTTGCGGTCAGGAAAGCTCGCCATTTCGGCTTCGCGCCAGGTACTTCGGTCGTGTACCCCCTGATTCGCAGAGGGATTCCAGGAACGTGCCCGAACCGGTCAGGTGCCGTCGGGCTCCTCACCCTCCCCACGCAATTCGACCCGGCGGTGGTGCCGGCCCTGCAGACGTTGAGCAGGCGCGACGGCTCGGACATCTTCCGAGTCCTGGATCCCATCGACCCCTTGCGGGATACCACGGGCGTACGGGAACCCGTGGGCGGAAGCCGAGACAGGCTCCCCGCCGCGGCACCGACGCCCGCACTCCGAGCCCCGCGCCCCGCGAGCCCAACGAACGCCATGCCCCGGACACCACACGAGAAGCCCCTCGCCCACGGACGCACCTTGCGTGGGTCATGGCTCCTGCTGGCTCTCGCCGCGGTGCTGTGGGGGTGCGGCGGAGGGGGGTCCACCCCCGCGAGCACCACCATCAGCAAGGACAAGTTCGTCACCACCTACGTGAAGCTCCGGGAGGCGGCGGCGGCGGTGGACAGCGCAGGCCTGGACTCGGCACGGGCCGCCATCCTGCGGCAGGCCGGCGTCACGCAGAAGGACATGCTGGCCTTCGCCGACGTCCACGGACGCGACGTGGCCTTCATGAAGGACGTCTGGGACGAGGTCGAGCAGCGTCTGGAAGAAGACACGCAGAACCGTCCTAAGGTGCACTGAGGTCACCGTGAGCGACCTGGCCCGTGTGCTCCTCGCACCGGGGCGCGACGGGCCGGTGCGCGGCGGCCATCCCTGGCTCTTCTCCGGTGCCGTCGCCTCGGTGACCGGAGACCCGGAGGACGGCGACGAGGTGGACGTCGTGGGCGCGGACGGATCCTTCGTGGCCAGGGGGCTCTACAACGCCCTCAGTCAGATCCGCGTGCGTCTCTACGCCTGGGAGCCCGTCGCGCTGGACGACGCCTTTTTCGCCCGCCGCATTGCGGATGCGGTGCGGCTACGCACGGACAGCCTGGGCCTCGACGACGCCGACGGTGCCTGCCGCCTGGTGTTCTCGGAAGGCGACGGGCTCAGCGGCTTCACGGTGGATCGTTACGGACCGTGGCTTTCGGTTCAGCTCACGAGCCTGGCCCTGGCGCGGCGCCGTGAC
>Ga0307418_1000078_pt1 | contig 27081 bp, 18 predicted proteins | sample SalMarWE160220MG_2_FD_202160 | JGI IMG/M metagenome (GOLD analysis project Ga0307418, IMG submission 202160) | Salt marsh sediment microbial communities from the Plum Island Ecosystem LTER, Massachusetts, United States - WE1602-20 | ecosystem: Environmental > Aquatic > Marine > Intertidal zone >...
CGAGCCTCACCGCGTTGAGCCGCATGCTTCTGGGCGCGGTGGCCCTGGTTCTCCTCATCGCCGTGGCCAACGTCGCCGTGCTCCTCCTCTCGCGTGCCACGACCCGGAGCCGGGAGATGGGGATCCGGGTGGCGGTGGGCGCCGGCCGAGGCAGGCTCGTTCGCCAGCTCCTCGCCGAGAGCCTGGTTCTCGCCCTGGCCGGCGGCGCCGCGGGCGTGGCCTGCGCCTATGCCCTCTCCAACGCCGCCGGCTCGCTCCTCCCCTACAGCTTCGTGGACACGTTCACACCGGAGCCACGTGTCCTGCTGGCGGCCCTGGTCCTCACGCTGCTCACGGCTCTCCTCGCCGGTCTCGTGCCCGCCGTGCATGTGGCGCGATCCGACGTGGCCGCGTCCGTGGACGGCACCCGTGTGGTGGGTGGCCGCGGTCGAGGGCGCGACGTCCTGGTCGTTGGCCAGGTCGCCCTCTCCCTGGTGCTCGTGGCCGGTGCGATGCTGTTCGCCCGGAGCTTCTGGAGCGCACGCACGCAGGATATCGGCTTCCGCACGGACCATACGCTGGCCCTGGGTGTCGACCTGCGCACCCGCGGTTACTCAACCGACGAGGCCCTCGCGTTCATCCCCCGTGCCCTCCAGCGACTGCGTGCCCTTCCGGGCGTGACCGCGGCGGCGACCACGGAGATGATCCCGTTCCAGGGCGACTGGTCCAACGACGTCACGCCACCGCCTGGCGCGGCGACCCCGGCCGGCGACAGCACCGTCGTGGTGGGACGCAACACCGTGGCGGCGGGGTACTTCCGGCTCATGGGCATACCCGTCGTCCGCGGCCGGGCGCTGGGTCCCGAGGACGCCGCCGGCACCGCGCCCGCCGTAGTGGTGAACCAGACCCTCGCCCGGCTCTTCTGGCCCGGCCAGGACCCCGTTGGCAAGACACTCGACGGCATCGGTGACACCGGGTACACAGTGGTCGGCGTGGTCCGCGACGCGACGTACTACGAGCTCGGAGAGCAGCCCGCCACGCAGGCCTATACGTCGGTCCTCCAGGTCTATCAGCCGGACGTCCACTTCCTCGTGCGGACCTCCGGCCCCGCGGCCGACGTGGCACCCGCCGCCGAGGCGGCGCTCCGGGAGATCGATCCGACGCTGGCCTTCGGATCGGTGACCACCCTCGCCTCGGTGTTCGACGAGGTCACGGCCCGGTATCGCGTGAGCGCGGTCCTGGTAGGCCTCTTCGGTGCCCTGGCCCTCCTGCTGGCCGCCGCCGGTCTCTATGGCGTCGTGTCGTTCTTCGTCACGAGAAGGACCCGCGAGATCGGCGTCCGCATGGCCCTGGGCGCCGGGCGCGGCCGCGTGGCGGCCGGCGTGCTGGGGCTGGGCCTGCGCCTCGCCGCGGTGGGGGTGGCTCTCGGGCTCGCCGGGGCCCTCTTGCTCCGCCGCTTGGTGGCGACGCTCCTCTACGGCGTGCGCCCCGGCGACCCGTGGGCCCTGGCGGGAGCGTGCCTCGTCTTGCTGGCGGTCACCGCGCTGGCCTCCCTCTCCCCCGCCCGCCGGGCCACGCGCATCGATCCCATGGACGCGATCCGCACCGACTGAAACGGGCCGGGCGCCAACGTCGAAACGGTAGAGGACCGGCCGGCGCCAGGCGTCACGTCGGGGGATCCCTCACCGCGATCGACGGGCCCTGCCTCCCCCTACTGTCCCTCGGGCGATTCGTCCTTGGGCTTCCGGTGGCCGGCCCACAACACGACCGCGACCACCCCCACGCACAGCACCAGGGCGACGATGGATGCGGGATCGTGAGGCACGTTCGCGAGGATCATCTTCAGGGAGAAGTTCGACGGCTGTGTGCTCTTGGACTGCTGGATCAGGGCGAGGGACGTGACGAGCGTGCTCATGACAGGTGACTCCTTCGTTCGTTCATGGACAGGCGGACGCCGGCATGGCGACCGCGGGCAGCTTCAGGCCGAACGGGGGGGAGCCGTGGGAGGGTGGGCCCTGCGTCCCAGCGCCGCCAGAGCGCAGGGAGGTGGCGGCGGCGCGCGAGTCCGCCAGGGCGTGAGGGAACGTGCGTCCTCGCTGCACTCCTGCCACGATGCACGGAGCGTCTCGACGGAGGCTACCTCCGACAGCGCGTCGCCGTTCACCTCCAGGGCCGGCGCGTCCATCAACAGTGTGTGGGCCGCCGCCAATGTCGTGCCGGGCATCGCCGTCACGACCGCCGGTGGAGCCGGGTCCGCCGCAGGCACCGATGCCTGCGTCCCGGCGAGCCCCAGCAGAGCCGCCAGAGCCAATGTCGACGAAGCCAGCAAACCTGCGCGCATGGTTCGGAGACTAGCGTACGCGCCCGTCGGATTCCAGCCCCATGCCCTTCCCTGTAGCTTCCTTGCATGCGCCGTTCGGCTGTCGTAGCACTCTCCGCTCTCGTCCCGCTGTTGCTGTCCGGCGGCCCCGCCACGGCCCAGAGCCTCCGCGAGCTCACCGCGACCCCCGAACAGACGGCCACCCTCTTCCTGCGTGCCCTGCGCGCGATCCGGTGGCATACCGTCGCGCAACTCCTCCACCCCGAGACGCTCTCACGCTTCCGCGAGATCGTCACCACCCTCTGCGACGCCGACACAACGGGCGCCATGCGTCGCTATTTCACGGGCACCGCCGATGTCCGGGCCTACGACTCGCTGGACGACGCCACGGTCTTCGAGCGTGCCGTGGGCAGGACCATCGACGACCTCCCGGGGCTCATGCATGCCCTCTACGACCACGACGACCGCATTCTGGGCCACGTCATGGAGGGAAAGGACACCGCGCACGTCGTGTATCGGACCGTGGAGCGGCTCAGCGGCGCGGTGCCGCAGGTGCTGGTGGTGCAGCTGGCGCGTACCCCCGGAGGATGGCGCGTCCTCTGGGTCAGCGACCTCGCGGTCATCGAGGAGGCCCTGAGGGGGGTGCGCCGCGCCATCAAGCCGGGCACATCCGGCGTCGGCGTCGGCGCCGGTGGCGGCGGTGGGGCACAGGGGAGCGCGGAGCCGGCGGGAACAGTGGAGCCGCCTCGGCCGTACGCAAGACGTAGGGTCGTCAACGGACGGGAGGCGCAGTCATGGGTGCGTGGGAGCGCAGAGAGGACGCGAAGAACCTCACTCTGATCGCGGTCTCGGGGGTCCTCGGAGCGCTGCTGACGGGTGCGCTCTTCATCGGACGCGACATGTCGGCGCACCGGAACTTCCGGAACTTCAGGGCCATGCACTTCCCGCGATACGCCGGCACGATGTACCGCTTCGAGCCCAGCGCCCCACCCACCGGCGCCGGCCCCATCTATGGACGTGTGCGCACGGTCGACGGCCGCGAGATCACGGGGTTCATCCGCTGGGACCGGAACGAGGGGAGCTGGACCGACATCCTGGACGCCGCGAAGGTGACGTGGCACGGACGCGAGACCGTCTCCGGCGTCCGCTTCGGTCAGATCCGGGCCATCCAGGTGCAGGGCCCGCACTACGGCCTCCTCACGCTCCGCTCCGGGCAGCATGTGGAGATGGCCGGCGTCACCAGCGACCTGGGCGAAGACGTGCGCGGCATCGTGGTCACTGAGCCCGACGGCAGACGGACCGAGCTGTGCTGGGACGAGGTGGACTTCGTGGAGTTCCTGCGCGCACCGCAGGGTGTGCGCCTACCCCCTGCCCGGCTCTACGGGACGCTCACCACCCGCTCGGGCCAGACGTTCACCGGGCGGATCGGGTGGAACATGGACGACATCTCCACATCGGACTTCCTGGGGAGCAGCGGCCCCGGCAGCCGGCAGAGAGTCTCCTTCGGAGCCATCCGGCGCATCGTGCGCGACGGCCCGGATGCCGCGCGTGTCGTGCTGCGCTCCGGGGAGCAGGTTACGCTCCGCGGCACGCCCGACGTCGGGAGCGCCAACGACGGCATCACGGTGTCCGACCCGGCCCTCGGCCAGGTGAAGGTGGACTGGCGCGATTTCGACAACGTGACGTTCTCCGCGCCCCCACGGGATGCTCGTGCCGTCACCTTCGACGGCGGTCGCCCCATCACCGGCACCGTACTCACCGACAGCGGCGAGGCGCTCACGGGCACGGTGCGGTGGGACCATGACGAGGCCTCCACGTGGGAGATGCTGAACGGCTCCGCCGGCGGTGCCGACTTCGAGGTGGAGTTCGGCCAGATCGCGCGAATCCGCAAAGCCGGTCGCGGGGCCACCGTGACGTTGAAGGACGGACGCTCCTTCGAGCTGTCCGGCTCCAACGACGTCGACGGAGGGAACCGCGGCATCCTGGTGAACACGGGGAGCGAGGTCCGCAGGGTTCCCTGGAGCGCCTTCAAGGAGTTGCGCCTCGACGATTGACGGCGCCCTCCGGGGGCGATCCGCCTGAAGCCCGCGTCGGGGGCAGGGAGCCCCGCCCGGTCCCACGGATCGGACGGGGCGCGTGCGTCACGCCTCCGCCAGCACCCTTCCTTCCGTCACCACCCACTCGTCGAGCGTGGTGGTGGGCGCGCCCAGCAGGAGGTTCGTCGCAGACGGGTCGCCAGGCTCTCCCACCCGCTCGAAGTAGCTCATGAGCTCCGCGGCGCCGCGGAGCTTCCGGTTTCGTTTGAGGAACGAGATGATCTTCGCCTGACGCGTCGACATCACCATCGCCTCCCCCGCATCGGGGTCGAGGGCGCGGGCGTAGCGCTCCACGGCCTCCTTGACCGTCATCGCCTCCGGTCCATGGATATGGAAGCACTGTCCGGCAGCGGCCTCCAGGCGGTACGCCGCCGACACCATGCGGCCCATGTCGTCGGCAGCGAAGAAGTGGTAGGGCGTCCTCAGGTGCCCGACGACCATGGGCCGGCCCGTGCGCACGAAGTTCCAGAGCTGCTCCATGGGCCAGGTAGGCCGGAAGATCGTCCAGGGGATGCCGCACGTCCGGAGAGCGGTCTCGGCGGCGAGCTTGGCGGCCACCATGGGAAACCACGCATTCTCCTCACGGACCGTGGTCCCGGACACGTAGCCTACACGCTTCACTCCCAGGCGGGGGGCCATCCCGGTGACGTCCGTGGCGCTCTCCAGATCCACCTCTCCACCCACCGAGACGTGCACGGTCTCACACCCCTCCATGGCCCGCTCCAGGGTCTTGAGGTGACCGACGTGGCCTGCCACCACGTCCACGGAGCGGCCGAAGATCTCACGGGCCTTCACGGGGTTGCGGGCGAACAGGCGCACGTCGAAGCCGTCCGCAAGGAGATGGCGGACCGCGGGCGCCCCCAGCATGCCCGTTCCGCCGAGGACCAGGATCCTGCTCATGGCAGCCTCCACCGTCTGTCGCCGATCGAGGCCCAGCATCCTGGTCAACAGAATACGCGCGCGGCCCGTCGCGCAAGGTGGCGCGCAAGCCCGGCGGGCGTGGGGGGCGCCTACGGACGCGCCACCCGTCCTCGTCCGTGGGTGGCGTCCGCCACCGCCCGGCTGAAGGCGTCCACGTCGGGCCCGGCCACCGCGCACCGGTAGCGGACCTCGGCGCCGTACTCCTCGGCCTCCACCACCACGTCCATGTCGCCCATGATCCGCTGGAGCGCGTCCACGTCGGCGTACCCCACGGTGACGTTCAGCGCCACACGCTCGACGCGCTCCTCCGTGGGCAGGTCCTCCAGGGCGAGCTTCACGCCCCCCGAGTAGGCGCGCGTCAGCCCGCCGGTGCCGAGCTTCACCCCCCCGAACCAGCGCGTGCACACCGCGACGACCTCGCCGACGTCCGAGTGCAGCAGCGTGGTGAGCATGGGTCTGCCCGCGGTGCCGTGGGGCTCGCCGGCGTCGCTCATGCCGACGTGGGTGGTGCTCCCCGGCGGGCCCGCGACGAAGGCCCAGCAGTGGTGGGTGGCGTCGGGGAGCTCGTCGCGCACGCGCTGGATGAAGGCGTGCGCCGCGTCGGCGTCGGGGGCATGGGCCAGGGTGGTGACGAAGCGGCTCCGGCGGACGACCTCCTGGACCCGGTGGACGCGCGCGGGAATCCGGTACCGGCCGGGAGCGCTCACCTCGGCCCGGGGAGACCGCCGTTTCCGCCGTGGCTCCCGCGAGCGGGGGCGGCGTGCCGCGCCAACCCACAGTCGAATAGGCTCATGTCTTCCATGGTGTTGGGCTCAGGGGGGTCGCGGGCTGAGCGCGGCCCACTCTATTACTCGGACAGGCTCCTATCCCGCCATGCGGTCGAGAAACTCCCGCTCCGCCTGGGTCAGGCTCTCGGGTCCCCCGCTCTCCGCCTTCGCCAGGAGCCGCTCCACCTCCTCGCGGTTGAGCTGATGCAGCCCCGCCACCGAGATGGTCCGCCACCGGCTCAGAGCCGTCCGGTCCGACGACTTCGCCGTGGGCGTGGGGCTCATGGCGCGCTGGAAGGCCCGCCGGCCGGCGCCCCGGTGCCAGTCGAGCCACTTGACGTAGACGAAGCCGAAGGCGAGCCCCCCTAGGTGGGCGAAGTGGGCGATCCCCCGAGCTTCGCCCGACATCCCCAGGTACAGCGTCCCCGCCGCAAAGAGCACCACCAGGAGCCACGCCTCCATGGGGATGACGAAGAAGAGCAGCAGCTTCTCCCGGGGCCAGTACATGGCGAACGCGAGGACCACCCCCAGGATCGCCCCGGAGGCTCCGACCACGCCCGCCTGGGGTGCGAAGAGGAAGCTGAACAGCGCCCCGCCCAGCCCCGACACGAAGTACAGCCCGAGGAAGTGCTTCCCCCCCAGGCGATCCTCCACGCGTGGGCCCAGGAAGACCAGCCCCAGCATGTTGAAGAAGATGTGCGCCATGGAGGCGTGCACGAACATGTACGTCACGATCGTCCATGGTCGGTAGACGATCCACGCGGGATACAGCGCCAGCGCGAGCTCGACCCGGGGGTTCGTCGCCGTGACCAGGAACACCGCCACGTTGGCGATGAGCAGCGTCTTTACCCACTTCGTCATCGGGAACATGATGTCGCCACTACCCCCCTTCCCGCGCCGTCGGTCCCGGGGACCGCCGCTCCGCGGGCGCCGTCAGCTCGCGGCCCCGGTGCGCAGCACGATGACCTTGACGTCATCGCCCGCCAGCTTCTTCAGCCAGTCGATGAGCTCCGGGAGCTTCTCCTTGGGCTCCACGCCGTCCCGACCCGAGATGTGACGCGCCATGTGCAGCTCCCGCCCGTTCTGCGAGTACTGGGAGTCGTAGGTGCCGAAGTCGCTGACGGCGTGCACGTTCGACGGCAGCTCCGCCTTCCATCCCTCGGGCAGCGTGACCGTCACCTCGGAGTTGATCGTCACCGGCCCCACGACAGCGCTCACGTCGATAGGATAGCGCCGCGTGCTCAGCTCCTTCTCCAGCCGCGTCACCAAAGACGCGTTCCCTGCGGCCGCCAGCGGGATGGGGAACACGTAGCTGGTGCTGTCGTTCCTGCGTGCGGCCCGCTCCGCGTCGATCTTCACCTCGACCTTCGGCACGGCCTTCAGGTCCCGGCCGTCGAAGATGGACAGGGAGTCCCCGGTGGCGCCGTTGATGACGCTGCCGGCCAGCGCGTCCCTGAGGCGCTCCCGCTCCTTCTCCGAGAACTGCTGCGCGAGAGCGCTCCGGAGGCGGTACTGCAGGTTCCCCAGATCCTCCTCGGTGTACCGCCCCGTGAACGACCCGTCCGGGTGCATCTCCCCGGTGAGCGTCGAGCTCCGCACGTTCTCGGCCGCGGTGGTCTCCGGAAACGTCACCTGCTCCACCGAGCCGTCGTCGAAGACCACCAGGCCGAAGCCACCCTGGTAGCTCGGTGAGATCTGGCCGAAGGGCACGAGCTCCGCGGTGAGGTCCAGGAACGTCCACTTCCCGTTCCTGCGCAGCGCGGCGATCTCGTGGTCGAACTGCCGCACCGAGGGGACGCTCCTCTCCACCTCGCCGTCGCTGTTCAGGAGCACGGGGTACGCCTCGAAGCCCATCTTGCGTGCGAGCGCAACGAAGAGGGTCGCCTTGTCCTTGCAGTCTCCGGAGCGCGTGCGCACCACGTCGGCGGGCATCCTGGGCTGGTAGCCGCCTTCTCCCAGCGAGATGGAGATGTACCGGAAGTCCTGGGCGATCCAGCGGTAGAGGGCCTCGATCTTCTCTTCCGGCGTCTTGGCGTCGGCGGTGGCTTCCCGCCCGGCCTGCATCACCGAGTCGTCCACGGCGTATCGACCCTTCGCCAGCCCCGCGTACCAGTGGCCCACGTCGGCCCAGGTGTCGGGGCCGGAGTTGCTGAACCACTGGAGGAAGTCCGCCGAGTCCGCCTCGGCGAAGATCTCCGGCTCGATGTACTTCAGGTCCGCCGTGGACCACTCCCGCACCACGCGACCGTTCGCGTGGGTCACCCGGGGAACGACCTCGAGGTGGTGCTCCGCGCTGCGCAGCTTATACCCTTCCGGCACGTCCACGATGTAGCGCGATCGCATTACGGTGCCACCGGTGTTGATCCTCCAGCTGGCGAAGAAGTCCCGGGGCATCACCGGCTTGATGGTCTTGATGGTGTAGCTGTAGTCGACGATGGTGCCCGGCGCGACGCCTCCCAGGGACACACGCACGCGCTTCATGTCCGTGTAGACGGGGCTCTGCTCCGGAACGGGCACGTCGGACACCGACTGGTGGATGGGCTCCGCCGACACCACGGTGCCGTCGGGGCGCACCACCTTCGCCCAGTTCAGCTGGAAGCTCTGCCGCCGTCCGTCGTAGCCGAAGGTCTCCTCGGCCCATGCGTCGATGCCGTCACGATTGAGGATCTGCGCCACCTGGCGATAGGTCACCGAACCCGTGCCGTCGGTCTGCTGCACGACGATGCCGTCGTCGAGGAGCAGCACCGAGCTCTCCTCCGGGTGGTCCGCCGGGTTCACGGCGAGAGCGTAGATCGTGTCCGCATTGACGGACGGGTCCCCGTTGGGTCCCACGACCGGCGCCTGGCCGGCCAGCGGCGAGGCGACCATGAGGGGCAGGAGAAGCAGATGTGCGCGTCGCATCCGTTGTGCCGTGTTGTGATCTGGGAGGTGAGCCGGCCGCCGGCCGACGGTCGCCTGAACTACGATCATCAAACCTAGCAGGGAGGGGGCCTCGGGGCTCCCCCCCGGCCCACTCTCCTCTTGTGGTGAGCCGCCGTCTTCGAGACTCTTGAGTCCGCGCGTCCGTGTACGCCCGTGCATCCCGCTCCCGGGAGAATACATCGACGATGAAGCAAGCCGAAGAGCCCCCGCGCGAGTCCTCGGGCTGGACCATCCAGGACTCCGCCGAGCTGTACGGTCTGGCCAACTGGGGTGGGGGGTACTTCGGAGTGTCGGACGAGGGCACCGTGGAGGTGTATCCCGACGGGAATCTCTCCCGGAAGATCGACCTCCTGGAGGTGGTGGAGGGTCTCGAGGCGCGCGACCTCTATCCCCCCGTGATGATTCGCTTCTCCGGGATCCTGGCCCACCGCATGGCCCAGCTCCGGCGAGCCTTCGACGAGGCCATCGCGGAAGGCGGGTACGCGGGGAAGTACACCTGCGTCTACCCCATCAAGGTCAACCAGCAGCGCTACATCTGCGAGGAGATCCGTGACCTCGGCCGGACGCTGGGCTTCGGCCTGGAGGCGGGCTCGAAGCCCGAGCTCCTGGCCGGCCTCGCCCTCACCGAGGGACTGTCCGAGATGCCGTTCATCTGCAACGGCTTCAAGGACGCGGAGTTCATCGAGACCGCCATCCTCGCCGCCAAGATGGGGCGCAACATCATCCCGGTCGTGGAGCAGACCCAGGAGCTCGGGCTGCTGATCCGGTCCGCCCGCAACCACAACGTGACGCCGCGCTTCGGCATCCGCGCCAAGCTCGCGTCCGGCGGAATCGGCCGGTGGGCCGACTCGGTGGGCTTCCGCGGCAAGTTCGGCCTCTCGGTGAGCCAGATCCTCTCGTCGGTGGACTGGCTCCGGGACGAGGGGCTCCTGGACGGGCTGCGCCTGCTGCACTGCCACATCGGCTCGCAGATCTTCGACATCCGCACGTTCAAGTACGCCGTGAGCGAGCTCGCGCACATCTACGTGGAGCTCGTGAAGCTGGGCGCGCCCCTGGGCATGCTGGACCTGGGTGGAGGGCTGGGGGTGGACTACGACGGCTCCGGCTCGGCGACCCAATCGTCGATGAACTACACGCTGGAGCAGTACGCCACCGACGTGGTCTACCGGGTCAAGTCCATCTGCGACGACGCGGGGGTGCCCCATCCGGACCTCATCACCGAATCGGGGCGGGCCCTGGTGGCGCACTCCGGGGTGCTGGTCTTCCAGGTGTTGGGGAGCCGGGTCTTTCCCGAGACGCCCGACGGCGACCTCGTGAGCCGCGCCCTCGCAGAGGTTCCCGAGGACGAGGTTCCGCAGCCTCTCCTCGACATGGTGGACGCCTACCAGCGTCTGGAGGGGGGCGATCCCATCGAGACGTATCACGACGCCGAGCACGCGCTGAACGAGGCCATGAGCCTGTTCAACCTCGGCTACATGAGCATCACCGCCCGCGCGGCCATCGAGGAGCTGTACTGGGCCATCGGCAACCGCGTGGCGCGGGATCATCGCGAGGAGCTCCCGGAGGAGCTGTACGACCTCCCGGACCGCCTGGGCGACATCTACTTCTCGAACTTCAGCGTCTTCCAGTCGCTCATCGACGCGTGGGGCATCGATCAGGTCTTTCCCATCATCCCCATCCACCGTCTGGATGAGCGGCCTACACGCCGCGCCATCCTCGCCGACGTCACCTGCGACTCCGACGGTCGCGTGGACCGCTTTCCCGGCAACGGCGAGCCCCAGAACACCCTGGCGCTGCATGCGCTCCGCAACGGGGGGGGCAACGGCGGCCCCGCAGGCGAGCACGAGCCGTACTACCTGGCCGTCTTCCTCACGGGTGCGTACCAGGAGACGCTGGGCGACCTGCACAACCTCTTCGGCGACACCCACGCCGTGCACGTCGTGATGACCGAGGACGGGGACTGGCATCTGGACGAGGTGGTGGAGGGCGACACCGTGCGCGAGGTTCTGCAGTTCGTGCAGTTCGACCCCGACGCCATGCGCCGCTCCCTGCGCAGGGAGATCGAGGCGGCGTTGGCCGCGAAGAGCCTCACGCTCCAGGAGGCGGTGAGCATGCGCCGCTTCCTGGACCAGGGGATCGACGGCTACACGTACCTGGAGTAGCGTCCGGCGGGGCCGCGCCCCGTCGTCCCGACACGCGTCGCCACGGACTTCCCTTCCGCGCTCGGGGACGCCGGATGGGCCTCAGTTCCGCGACTTCCCCGCCACGTAGGGCAGATCCTTCGATCCCCAGTCCTGCCAGGACCCGTCGTAGAGCTTGGGTTGGAAGCCCAGCAGCCGAGCCACGAAGTAGTCGAAGCTGGCTCGGACCCCCGTCCGGCAGTACACCACCACGGTGGACCCGCGAGGGGCGCCCGAGGCGTCCACCAGCGAGTCCAGCTCCTTCCGGGACCGCAGAAGCGGCAGCTTCGGGCTCTCCACCAGCTTCTGCCAGTCGAGGTCGTAGGCGCCCGGAATGTGCCCGGCGTGCAGGTCTCCCCCCGACCCCCCGCTCTCGCCGGCGTACTCCGCCTCCGAGCGCGCATCCAGGATCGTCAGGTGCGGGTCGTGGAGCCGGCTCAGGAGCCAGTCCGCGTCCACCACGACGCTACTGCGGGGGTGCAGGGTGAGCGTCCCCGGGCTGACCGGAGGCGCCTCCGTGGAAACGGGACGTCCCTCCTGCCGCCACTCCGCCAGGCCGCCGTCCAGCACGGAGGCGCGGCCCCCGATGCCCATGACATCCAGCGTCACCCACGCCCGGGCCGCGATGAGCGGGCTGCTGCCGTACACCACGATGCGTTCGCCGTCGTAGGCGCCCGCGGCCTCCAGGGCCGAGTCCACGGCCGCCGGAGCGCGCATCTCCGCGCCCACGGGGGGGTCGCCCTTCCACATGAGGCCGCTCATGTCCAGATAGTGCGCGCCGGGGATGTGGCCCTCGTCGTACGGCCCCTTCTGGGTCTCCGCATCCAGGACGACGACGCCCGGATCCTCCAGGTGCGCCGCCACCCAGGCGGCGCTCACCAGCATCCCGGGAGGGCTCTGCGCCACCGACGTGAGGGGAGGGGCGACGAGGACGGCGGCGAGGGCGGCGAGGGCGAGACGTGACGGCGACGTGGGCACGGTGGGCTCCAGGACAGGTTCTCGAAAAGCCGCCGCCCCGGTCCATTCGGCCGGGGCGGCAAGCACATTCCGCAGGCCGGGCCTCGACGCCCGGCTCGAGCGGCTATCTCAGGTCAATTCCAGTCGGGACGGTGGGGATGCTTGTGCCCGAGGACGTCGTCGTCGTCCTCCTCCTCCTCCCAGTCCTCCCAGTCGTCCTCCCCCTCGTCGTCGTCCTCGTCGTCGTCCTCGTCGTCGTCCCAGTCGTCTTCGTCCCAGTCCTCCTCCTCGTCGCCCCAGTCTTCGTCGGCGTCCCCGTTCTCGTTGTCATCCTCGTCGTCGTAGGCGAGGACCTGAGTCGTGAGGACGTCATCCTCGAACCAGCCCGACCGGATCATCTTCCTGATCTCCTCGTGGAAAAAATGTCGGTTCATCCCGCCCCGTTTCGGAACGCCCGGGCACTTGGCGCGAAAGTAATGGGGGCTCTTGGGATGTCAACAAAAAAAGACCGGGGTAGTCCACACCCGCGATCGTTACGGGACCGGCCCCCGCTCCGGCAACTGATAAAGGGTACGAAGCTCCAGCTGAAATGTGACGTGATCGATCCCCCGCGCCTTCATTCTGGCCTGGATCTCCTCCAGCACGCGGGTGTGGTCCGAGGGCGAGTCGATGACCCCGTGAGCGGACAGCGCGACGAACCCGCTGGTGAGGGTCCACACGTGTACGTCGTGGACCTGCTCGAGGCCGGTGATCCTCGACAGCTCCTCCACCACCTCGCTGACGTCGATGTACGAGGGCGCCGCCTCCAGCAGAACCTCGGTGGCCTCCCGCATCAGCTTCCAGGCGCTGAACAGGATGAGCATGGCGACGATGACGGACACGATGGGGTCTGCCGGCGTCCACCCCGTGAGCAGGATGACGGCGCCCGCCCCGACGGCGCCGAGGGAGCCCAGGAGGTCGCCGAGGATGTGCAGGTAGGCGCCCTTCAGGTTCAGGTTGCCGCGGGCGCCGCCGTGGAGCAGAGCGGCCCCCGCCAGATTCACGCCGAGCCCCAGCGCGCCGATGGCCACCATGACCGTCCCGTCCACGGCGCCGGGGGCACGGATCCGGAGCCAGGCCTCCCGGATGATGAGCCCGGAGATCACCAGGAGGGCGGCGCCGTTCACCAGGGCGGCCAGGATCTCAAGACGGACGTATCCGTACGTCTTCTCCACGTTGGCGGGGCGCTGCGCCATGCGCATCGCGAACAGCGAGAGGCCGAGCGCCGCGGCGTCCGTGAGCATGTGCCCCGCGTCGGCCAGGAGGGTGAGGGAGCCGGCGAGGACTCCGCCCACGGCCTCCGTGACCATGAACGCGGCCGTGATGGCCAACACCCACTTCAGGCGGCCGGCCTCGGCTTCGCGGACCACCAGCCCGTGGCGGTGGACATGCCGGTGATCCCGGTCGTGGGCCGGTCCGGGCCCCTGGTCTTCGTTCTGGGTCACGCGGCTTCTCCTTCCGTGGGGGCGCCGCCGGAGCCCGTGTCGTGCTCCAAGATGGCGATGCGGTCGACCCCCGGACTATCCCATCGGCCCCCGATCCCTAAGTTACGGCTTTGGCTCGGTGCCCCCCCTTGCCGCACTGAACCCCGGACCCATGACCTCCCAAGACAATCCACTCCTCGCCGACGCCTATCGGATACCCTTCCATCGGATCCGCGCCGAGCACGTGGAGCCGGGCATCCGTCAGGCCCTGACGGAGGCGCAGCGGGAAATCGACGACCTGGCCGCCGACGAGGCGCCTCCCACGTGGGAGAACACCATCGGCAGGCTGGACGCCGCAGTGGAGCGCCTGGGGCGCCGTGTCGTACCGGCCTCGCACCTCGTCTCGGTGGCCGAGACGCCGGAGCTGCGCGAGGCGTACAATGCGGTGCTGCCCGAGATGTCCGCCTTCTGGTCCAGGCTGCCGCTGAACGAGGCCCTGTGGAGGCGTGTGAAGGCGTTCGGGGACACCCCCGGCGCGAAGGCCATCCAGGGGCTGAAGCGCCGCCACCTGGACAAGACCATGCAGGAGTTCCGCCGTGCCGGGGCGGACCTCCCGGTAGCCGCCAAGCAGCGGCTCGAGGCGCTGCGCGTCGAGCTGGACCAGCTCACTCAGCGTTTCAGCGAGAACGTCCTCGACGCCACCGCCGCCTACGAGCTGCACATCGAGGACGATGCCCGCCTGGCGGGCGTTCCGGAGCCTGCCCGACGGCGCGCGCAGGCAAAGGCCGAGGAGAAGGGGCTCGAGGGGTTCCTGCTCACCCTCGACTACCCGTCGGTGGAGCCCATCCTCAAGTACTGCGACGACAGGGCCCTGCGCCACGAGATCCATACGGCCTATGCGCTCCGCTGCCGCGACGGCCAATACGACAACCGGGCTCTGGTGGCCCGCATCCTGGTGCTCCGCGACGAGCTCGCGCACATCCTCGGCTACGACGGCTTTCCCGACTACACGCTCGAGAACCGCATGGCCAAGACCGGTGCCCGGGCGACGGAGTTCGAGGAGGAGATGCGCGCCCGCACCCGCCCGTACTGGGAGCGCGACCTGCGGGAGCTCCAGACCCACGCCGCCAGGCTCGGCATCGACACGCTGCAGCCCTGGGACGTGGCCTACGTCATGGAGAAGCTCCGCAAGGAGCGCTTCGACATCGACGACGAGGCGCTGCGGCCCTACTTCCCCCTGGACCAGGTCCTGGAGGGTCTCTTCGAGGTGGTGCGCCGCACCTTCGGGTTCCACGTCCGGGAGCGGACCATCGACGAGGTCTGGCATCCCGACGTCCACTTCTACGAGATCTTCGACGAGGACGGCGTGAACGTGGGGGCGTTCTACTCCGACTGGTTCCCGCGCAGGGAGAAGCGTCAGGGCGCCTGGATGAACGATTTTATCACCGGAGGCCCGAAGGACGGCGGCTTCGCCCCGCACCTCGGGGTCATCTGCGGGAACTTCACGCCTCCCGAAGGCGAGGCGCAGCCACTCCTCACCCACCGGGAGGTGGAGACCACCTTCCACGAGTTCGGCCATCTCCTGCACCACTGCACGTCGCGGGTGGAGATCCAGGGACGTGCGGGCATCCGGGTGGCCTGGGACTGGGTCGAGCTCCCCAGCCAGATCATGGAGAACTGGTGCTGGGAGCGGGAGGCGCTGGGCCTGTTCGCCCGCCACCACGAGACGGGCGAGGCGTTTCCCGACGAGCTCTTCCAGCGGATGGTGGCCGCGCGCCGCTTCATGGGAGGGTGGGCCCAGATGCGTCAGCTCTCCTTCGGCACCCTGGACCTGGCATTGCATGAAGAGCTGGCACCGCGCCTCCGTGCCTCCGCGTCTGCCTCGAACGACCCGCGCGCCGGAGCGGCTCCCGCCACCGGCGACGACCCACCGCCCACCACCGAGGTGGATCGTGCGCTCGGCGACGAGGTCATGGCCTACGCCCGCAGGTGCTTCCTGGACTTCACGCCGTCCGAGGGGTTCGCGGAGCGGCACCCGCTGACCTCGTTCACGCACCTGTTTTCCGGCGGGTACGCTGCCGGATACTACAGCTATCTGTGGTCGGAGGTGCTGGACGCGGACGTGTTCACGCGATTCCGGCGCGAAGGGATCTTCAACCGGGAGACCGGGCGCGCATACGTGGACGCCATCCTGTCGCGTGGCGACTCCGACGATCCCGAGCGGCTCTTCCGCCGGTTCATGGGACGGGACCCCGACCCCACCGCCCTGCTGGAGCGGAACCTCGGACCCGCACCGGACTGACGGAAACCCCCTGCCCCCCGGTTCGGTACACTATGGAGTGGACTGAAGCAGCCACGGTCTTCTCGAACCTGCGAGACACCATGCGCACGCAGCTCTACACAACGCTCATCGCCACCGCCATGGTCACGGGCATCGCCGGTTGCGGACCCTCGACCGTCGCATACGGCGATCGTACCACGGTCGTGGCAGCCATGAGCCCCGCCATCTGGAACAAGGTGAGCGACACCGTCTATGCGGCCCTGGAGCCGACCATCTACACGGTGAGAGAGGAGAAGACGTTCACCGTCGCCTACCAGGACCCCACACAGCCCGGATGGGACAACCTGCAGCACCACGTGCACGTCCTGGCCGTGGGCACCGGCAAGGAGCCCTGGATGCAGGCCGCTGTGAAGAAGCTGAAGACCCCCATCGACGGTCCCGGCCTGTATACGACGCATGACGTCTGGGCGCTCGGCCAGGAGGTCACCATGGTGATCCTGTCCGCTCCCGACTCCGTCGACCAGTTCGTAAGGCTCCTCCCGGAGATCCACACGACGCTGGATACGCAGCACCGGCAGTGGGTTCACCAGCGTATGTACATGTCCGGCGTGGATACGGCCCTGGCCGACACGCTCATGGCCAGGGCCCGCTTCTCGCTGACGCTCCCCACCGTGTACACCCACACGAGCACGGACAGCTCGTGGATCTTCCGCAACGACAACCCCGATCCCTCGCAGCTCATCCGACAGGTCGCGGTGACGTGGCGGAGCCCCATCCCCGTGCGCTACGAGCCCAAAGACTACCTGCTGAAGTGGCGCGCCCAGCTGGTCAGCACGTACAAGGAGGGTCAGGTCGTCGACCTGAGCGAGGCCAAGGAGGGTCCGTTCAAGTACAGGGGCCACGACGCGTACCAGATCCAGGCCGTGTGGAAGGAGCCGCCGCAGTTCGACTGGCCGGCCGCGGGGCCTTTCATCGACAGGGTCATCACGTGTCCCGCGCAGGACCGCATATACCTCATCGACGCCTGGCTCTACGCCCCGGGCCGGGACAAGTACCAGTACATGATCCAGCTCGAGACCATACTGGATACGTTCCGCTGCGGCCCTTCCTGAAGGACGCGTGAAATCGGCGCCTGAGATCGTCGCGCGGCGGACTCGCTCGCTGCGACGTAGTATCCGACTACGCCTCGCTCGCTCGCCTTGCGCTCCTGCTCATGCACTCGATTTGACGCGTCCCATCACAGGGCGGCCGGACGCGTGAAATCGGCACCTGAGGTCGTCGCGACGCGGACTCACTCGCTGCGACGTAGCATTCGACTACGCCTCACTCGCTCGCGTCCTCCGACCTCACCCTCCCCCTGCCAATAGAGCCTCGAGCCCCACGTAGTCGTGGTACGCCAGTCCCACGAATGCGGGGCTGGCGGACAGGGCATGGGCGAGGGTGTCTGTCTCCGCGCGCAGGCGCTCCGCACCGAGGCCGTGGAAGGACAGCTTGTCGCCGGGCACCCGCACGGGCCGCCCGGCCGGCCAGTACAGGAGGTCGTCACGCCCTGCAAGGCGCTCCGCGAGGTGCTTCCGGCCCGGCTCGTTGCCGACGATCCACACGCGTGCCACCGCCGTGTCCACCGGCTCCAGGACGATCCACGACCCTCCCGGGCCCACGGGGAAGCCGCGGTCCGGAGGGCCCCGGAACGTGAAGAGGTCCTCGTCCGCCACGGGAGTGGTCTCGACGCCGACGAAGACCCTGACTCCGGCCGCGGCCGCGGCGTGCAGATCGTCGAGGGCGTGGACCACGCCGCCGTCGGGCCCCCATGCGAAGGTGCGATAGTCCATCACGGTGATCTCATCCGCCACGGAGACCACCTCGTCCAGCACGCGTCGGCGCACGCCATCGAGGGTGGCCATGAGCTGCTTCCCCGTGACCTCGTCGGGTGCACCCAGCCAGAAGGGAACGTCGAAGCCGGCGGTGAGGCCGGCGGCATGGGCCGCACGGGACACCGCGGTCACCAGCCCGACGTACCCGTCCAGGATCTCCTCGCGGCGAGGGCTCTGGTACCCCGGGACCAGGTACGGCTCGACATCGTAGTGGACCCCGTGGAAGCGCTCCCGCGCCGGCAAGCGGAGGTTGGCCTCGGCCACCCGAGCGACCGTGGCGAGGACGCCGGCACGGTTCCGGGGCAGGACGTACCGGGGGTCTCCGTCGAGGGCGTCCACCTGCGCGCCCAGCGCCGAGAGGCGCCCGATCAAGGCGCCGGTCGCCTTCACGTCGAAGGGCACGAACCCGGCGCGAGCCCGCTCGCCCGTCGCCGGAGCGAGCTGGAGGAAGATCCGCGTGAAGCCGTGGGCGCCGACGAACCCCAGGAAGGCGTCCCGGGCCACGGAGTCGCCCAGGAGCCCGGCGGTGTTCCACACCCAGAGGGCCTTGGCCCTTCTTCCCGGTGCCGGCTCCGCTCCGGCGGCTGGCAGGGGAGGAGGCGGGGCGGGGGCCGGCGCCATGCCCCGGTACGGCGTGCCCCGCAGGAAGGAGACGCTCAACCGGGGCCCGTCGGGCGCGTGGACCACCGAGACGCGCCCCCATTGCGCCGAGGTCCAGCCGGTGATGCCGTAGTCGGACAGACGCACCTCGGCCGAAAGCAGCGTGGGGGCCTGCTGTGCCCGTCCCGCGCCCGGTGCCATCACGCTCGCCGCGGCGGCCAGGGCCAGGGTGGCCACCCACCCACGCAGGGGCGGGACATCGCCGGTGCGGATCACGGCCCGGGCCACCCGGTGTCGCCTGGTAGCAGGGTGCTGAAGAAGGGGAGCACCCTGCTAGCCCCCGCTGACCGACGGGAGGATCACCACCTCGCTCCCGTCGGCGAGGGGGGTGCCCAGCCCACCGGACCAGCGGATGTCCTCGCGCCCGACGAACACGTTCACATGCGGACGCAGCTCCCGGCGCTCGGTGACAAGCCGGTCGTACACCGCCGGGTGCGCGGCGCGCAGGGCGGCGAGGGCGTCCCCCACCGTATCCATGCCGCCCACGCCGCCCTCCAGGAGGACGGCGCTCCGGCCCCCGGCCAGCTCCCGTAGCTGGGACGGAAGGACGACGGTGACGCTCATGCCAGCGTCGCCGCCTTCACGCACACCACGGGGGGAAGCCCGTCCCGCACCAGGGTCCACGAAGCGCCCTCGTCCGCCGACGCGTAGACCTTCCCGCTGCGCGTCCCGAAGTAGACCCCGGCCGTCTCGGCACCATCGGTGTCCAGGGCGTCACGCAGCACGGTCTCGTAGGCGTTCTCCTGGGGAAGGCCCCGGGACAGGGCCTCCCACGACGCGCCGCCGTCCCGTGTCCGGTAGACGCGCAGCTTCGCCTCCGGCGTGCACCTGAAGAAGTCCCCCTCCAGGGGCACGATGTAGACGCTGTCCGCGTCGTGGGGGTGCATGGCCATGGCGAAGCCGAAGTCCGAGGGCACGCCGTTGGCGATGTCCTGCCAGGAGTCGCCCCAATTGTCGCTCCGATACAGCCCCCAATGGTTCTGGAGGAAGAGGCGCTCCGGCCGGCTCGGGTGATGCACGACCTTGTGCACGCACTGGCCGAACTCCGGGTGCTTGTCCGGCAGGAACTCAGCGCGCACGCCATGGTTGCGCGGCCTCCAGGTGGCGCCACCGTCGTCGGTGCGGTACACGCCCCCCGTCGAGAACGCCACCACCATGCGCGCTTCCGACGACGGGTCCGGAAGGATGGTGTGCATGCACAGCCCTCCGGCGCCCGGCGTCCACTTCGGCCTGTGCTCGTGCTTGAGGAAGCCGTCCACCGGGGCCCAGGTGTCGCCGCCGTCGGTGCTCTCGAAGAGGCACGTGGGCTCCACGCCCAGGAACATGTGCTCGGGCTCCGAGTCCCGGCCGGGCCGGATCTGCCAGATGCGCGCCAGCGACAGATCCGATGCCTCGGGGAACTTCACCGAGCGCGCCTCCTTGCCGGACCAGGTGGCGCCCAGGTCGTCGGACGAGCGCAGCGTCGTGCCGTAGAACGCGCTCCCCGGCGCCGCCCACATCCGCCGGCGCCCGGCGCGCTGGTCCAGCGCGATGGCGTACACCTCCTCGCCGGGGAAGTGGGGGCCGTCCATCTCCCACTCGTCGCGGGCGGCACCCGACCGGAACAGAAAGGCGCCTTTCGTGGTGCCCACCATGATCACGGCATCGCCGGATCGGGCTTCGAGACCTGCGGGGGTGTCGGGCATGATCCGCTCTCTCCTCCCTGTCGCCCCGTACGTCACCGCGGCGCCCAGCCGTTCGGTGGGCCTTCGACGGGCCCGGGGGGCAGAGCCCGGGCCGTCGCCGACAGTACGGATACGCGGCACAAAGGTCCAGGGTCCGTGAGGCCTCCCCGCAGGGGCGGCCCGAGCGGCGACGGAGGCGTGAGCCCTGAGCGACGATTTCGCGAGCCCCCTCGCGTGAACCCGAAGGCCCGCCCGTCTGCTGGCGAGTGGCTCCGAGCGAAGGGCTCGCGCCTCCGCCGGCCCTCGCTCGCCGCCGCCGCCGCGCACCGGGAAAGCGCGTGGTCGCGAGGTGTCGTCCACGCGCGATTGTTCCCACGTGTGCGGCCTCGCTACAATGGGTCCGTTCACCGCCGTCGACCCCAGCACCCCGATACTTGAGCTTCGTCCACCTCCACACCCACTCCGAGTACTCTCTCCTCGACGGCGCGAACCGCATCGACCGCCTCGTGCGCAGGGCCAAGGAGTACGAGATGCCCGCGCTCGCCCTCACGGACCACGGGTGCATGTTCGGTGCCTGGACCTTTCAGAGGGCCGCGAAGCGGGCGGGGCTCAAGCCCATCATCGGCATGGAGGCGTACGTCGCGCCGGGCGACCGGCGGGACCGCTCCCGCTCCGGCCAGGGCGAGCGCGCCTACTACCACCTGGTGCTCCTGGCCCGCGATCCGGTGGGGTACCGGAACCTCGTGAAGCTCTCCTCCATCGGATACGTCGAGGGCTTCTACCATCGTCCGCGCGTGGACCGCGAGGTGCTGGCGCGGCACCACGAGGGGATCATCGTGTCCTCGGCCTGCATGGCCGGGGAGGTGGCTCGGCACCTCATGGCCGACGACGTGGAGGGCGCCCGCGAGACGGCCGCCTGGTACGCGGAGCTCTTCGAAGGGCGCTACTACCTGGAGGTCCAGGCCCACGACACCGAGGGACAGGCGGAGCTCAACCGCAAGGTCTTCGCGCTGGCCGACGAGCTGGGGCTTCCGGTGGTGGCCACGAACGACGTGCACTTCCTGCAGCCGGAGGACCACGAGGCCCACGACGTCCTGCTGTGCATCGGTCTGGGCAAGGATCGCGACGACCCGCAGCGCATGCGCTACGACGGGGGACTCTACTTCAAGAACGCCGAAGAGATCGCCGGCCGCTTTCCCGAACGGCCCGACGTGCTGGAGAACACCCTGGCCATCGCCGACCAGGTGGACGTCTCCTTCGAGAAGAAGTACCACGTGCCGGCGTTCCCCCTCCCCGAGAGCCACGCCGACGAGTACCAATACCTCGAGTACCTGGCTCTCCGGGGGGCGCACAAGCGGTACGGGGATCCCCTCGCCCCGTCCGTGCAGGAGCGCTTCGACTACGAGATGGGGGTCATCAAGGGCACGGGATACGCCGGATACTTCCTCATCGTCCAGGACTTCATCGCCTGGGCGCGGGACCACGACATCCCGGTGGGTCCCGGTCGCGGCTCGGCCGCCGGCTCCCTGGTGGCGTACTCCCTCGGAATCACCAACCTGGATCCCCTGGAGCACGACCTGCTCTTCGAGCGCTTCCTCAACCCCGAGCGCATCTCGATGCCGGACATCGACATCGACTTCTGCTTCGAGCGCCGCGGCGAGGTCATCGAGTACACGCGCCAGAAGTACGGCAAGGACGCCGTGGGTCAGATCATCACCTTCGGCACCATGAAGAGCCGGGCGGTGATCCGCGATGTGGGTCGCACCCTCGGCTTCGAGCCCGCCGAGACCGACAGGATCGCGAAGCTCATCCCCAACGCGCCTCAGCAGCAGTTCACCGTCGACGAGGCGGTGAAGAGCCTCAAGGAGGTGCGCGACCTCTACAACCTGGACGAGCGCCACAAGCGGCTGTTCGACTACTCCATGACGCTGGAGGGGCTCAGCCGCCACGCCTCCGTGCACGCCGCCGGCGTGGTCATCGCCCCCGGTCCGCTGGACGAGTACGTGCCCGTCTGCATCCAGACCGGGAAGAACGGGAACGGCGACGGCGAGGACTCCATGGCCGTCACCCAGTACGACATGACGTGCCTGGAGGACGTCGGGCTCCTCAAGATGGACTTCCTGGGGCTCAAGACCCTCACGGTGATCCACGACGCCGTGACCATGGTGAAGGCGCGTTACGGAGCGCTGAAGAACCCCGTGACGGGCGACGTCTACGAAACCATCGACGACGTGCCCCTGGACGATCTCGCCGTCTATCGCATGCTGGCCAAGGGCGGCACCGCGGGGATCTTCCAGTTCGAGTCGAGCCTGGCCAACGACAAGCTGCGCTCGATGCGCTGCGACCGCTTCGACGACCTGGTGGCCACCAACGCGCTCATCCGCCCCGGGCCGCTCGACACCGGCATGACCGACGTCTACATCCGACGCAAGGTCGGTCACGAGCAGGTCCGTTATCCACACCCGGCCCTGGAGAAGACGCTGGAGTCCACGTACGGCGTCATCGTCTACCAGGAGCAGGTGATGCGCATCGCCAACGTCCTGGCGGGCTACTCCCTGGGCGAGGCAGACGTGCTCCGGAAGGCCGTGGGCAAGAAGGACGCGGAGCTCATCAGAAAGGAGCTGGGGAACTTCACGACCCGCTCCGTCGAGCGGGGTGTGGATCGGCGCGTCGCCGAGGACCTGGCACACCAGATCGAGACGTTCGGCCGGTATGGCTTCAACCGCAGCCACGCCGCCGCGTACTCGCTGGTCTCCTACCAGACCGCGTGGCTGAAGGCGCACCACCCGGCGGAGTTCATGGCGGCCCTGCTGTCGTCGGTGCTGGACAAGACCGACGACGTGGTGAAGTACATCGGGGAGTGCAGGGAGCTGCCGCGGTATCTTCCCCGGCTCGACGATCCGGTGGAGGTGCTGCCCCCGGACGTGAACGAGTCGGGATGGAAGTTCACGGTGACCGACGTGAGCCAGATCCGCTTCGGCCTGGGGGCGGTGCGGGGGGTGGGGGCCGGCGCGGTGAAGTCCATCATCGAGGCGCGGAGCACGGGACCCTTCCGCTCCCTGTTCGACTTCCTGGACCGCATCGACACCCACGCGCTGAACAAGCGCGCCTGCGAGGCGCTCATCGCCGCGGGAGCGCTGGATGCCTTCGGCCACCGCGCCCAGCTCCTGGCCGGCCTCGACGCCGCGTACGCCGAGGTGCAGGCCCGCCAGGCAGAGATCGAAGCCGGTCAGGGCTCCCTCTTCGGCGACGCCACGGTCATGGCCCGGTCCGAGCCGCCCCTGCCCAACATCCCCGAGTGGGCCGAGCCCGACCGCCTGGCCCGGGAGAAGGAGGCCCTGGGGTTCTTCATCTCCGGGCACCCCCTGGACCGTTATCGCGAGGTCGTGCGTGCCTTCGGGCCCGTCACCTCCGCTACCCTGGGAAGCTGTCCCGGCCAGCCGGTGGAGCTGCCCTGCGTCGTGACCTCGGTGGCACGGCAGATATCCCGCAAGGACAACTCCGAGTGGGGCAAGATCACGGTGGAGGACTTCCAGGGCACCGCCACCGTGCTGGCGTTCCGGGACGCGTGGCAGGCGTGCAAGGAGATCCTCCAGCAGGACGCCGTGGTCCTGATCTCCGGGAAGGTGAGCGGCCGGGAGCGCGACGAGGAGGATCCACCCGTCTTCCTGGACTCGGCCCGGCGTCTCGACGATGTCGCCACCTCCGGGGAGATCTCCGTGCAAATCGAGCTCGAGCTGGGCTCGCAGGTTCCCGAGACCGCCTTCGCCGAGGCAAAGAAGGTGCTCGCCGCGCACCCCGGGGCGGCGCCGGTGCTCCTGCAGGTGGGCTCCGACAACGGCGACGTGGCCCCTCGGCTCAAGTCGCGCACACTGCGTACGAAGGCCGACGGTGACACCGTGCGCGAGCTGCAGAAGCTCTTCGGACGCGGGTCCGTCCGTCTCGTCCGGACTCTGGGGCAGAAAGCTCCCGGAGATCCCTGGGCCTGAACAGAGTCTCTCTGCACCCATTCCATTTGATTATCACATCTTGACAATCATATGCGCCGGTCGGCAGCCGTCATGCGACTGCTCAACGCGGAAGGCTGAGTCGTGTCGCTCCTGCGTCCGCTGGCGCGCGGCCTGCGCGCGCTCTTCCGACCGCGACAGGCGGACGGGGACGTCGCCGCCGAGGTCCGGGACTATCTGGAGCGCGCGACCGCCGCGCACCTCGCACGGGGGCTCTCGCCCCGGGAGGCGCGCCGCGCGGCCCGGCTCGAAGTGGGGGATGTCGGCGTGGTGCGCGAGCAAGTGCGCGCGTCGGGCTGGGGGCACGGGATCGAGACGACGGCAGCGGACGTGCTGCACACCCTGCGTCGGCTGAGCGGGAGCCCCACGTTCACGGTCGCCGCGGTGGCGACGTTGGCCGTGGGCATCGGCGCGAGCACGGCGGTGTTCAGCGTGGCCAGTCCCATGCTGCTGGAGCCCCTGCCCTTCCCGCACGCGAGGCGGCTCGTGACGGTGGACGACTAGAACCAGGACGGCGTGCCGGATCCCGCCACGCTCGGGGACTACATACCTGGGCGTGCTCCTTCTCCTGGCGGCCGTCGCTCACGCGGCAGCGTGGGCCCCGGCGCGGAGGGCGGCACGGGTGGATCCCACCATCTCACTGCGAGCGGAGTGATTCTGGGCCGAGAAGGCGTTGACGTGATGTCCACGAGCACGACCGAATGCCTCTCCGTCCCTCAAGCCCCCTCGCCTATTTCCCCGACGGTCCGAAGGAGGGCGGCGCGTCCGCGGCGCTCCGTGCCCACGTCGGGCCGGGCGTGTCGGACAGATCGAAGCGCAACGTGCCGCCCTTCGCCACGAACGAGGCCGGGAGCCAAGAGCGCCGGCTGGCGGCGCCGTTCACCTTCAGGCCGCGCACGTACACGTCGCGTGCGGAAGCGCCCGGCGCTTCCACGGTGATCTCCGTGCCGTCGGCGCGGCGCACCACCACGCGTGGGAAGAGCGGGCTGGTGAGCATGAGCTCGGCGCGTCCCGGGATGAGCGGATACATGCCCATGGCCGCCCACACGTACCACGAGGACATGGCGCCCAGGTCGTCGTTGCCGGGGATCCCGTAGGGCGTGGGGCTCCACAGCGTCTCGAGGACCCGCCGGACGGTCTCCTCGGTGCGGTCCGGCCGTCCCGCGAACAGATAGAGCCAGGGCGTGCCCACCGACGGCTCGTTGTCCATCTCCGAATGGAGACCGCCCAGCCCGGTGAGGGCCCACCCTCCGTCCGGCATGTGGAAGTAGGCGTCCAGGCGGGCCACCGCCGCGGCGTCGCCCCCCATGAGGCCGAAGAGGCCCCGGGGGTCGAAGGGGATCATCCACGTATACTGCGCGCTGGAGCCCTCGGCGAATCCACGGCTGGAGGCCGGGTCGAGCTCCGGCCAGGTGCCGTCCGCGTTGCGGTCCTGGATGTAGCCCGCGGTGGGCGTAGCCTTCGGGTTGTACAGGTTCCGCCAGTAGCCGGAGCGCGCGAGCATCTCCCGGTAGGCGGTGCTGTCCCCCAGCCTCCGGGCGAGCTGCGACAGGGCGAAGTCCGCGGTCACGTCCTCCAGCGTCTCCCCCGCGCCCCCCCACGCGTTGGACTTCGTCGGGATGTAGTGCAGGGTGAGCCAGTCGTCCAGCGAGGGTCTCTGACCGGGACAGAGCACCGGACACCCCTGGTTGCTGGAGTCCGCCGCCGTCGGCGTGCGCGCGGCCTTCAGGAGCGAGGCCAGCGCCGCCCCCGCGTCGAACCCGGTGCCGCCGAACGCGTCGATGGCCCCCACGGCGGACGCCGCGGCGTCGCCCTCCATCACGTGGGTAGCGCCGGTGTTGTGCGTCCACCGGTCCCAGTCGCCGCCGTTCTGAGTGGCCTGGTTGAAGAGCGACTGCGCGATGTCGGCCCCCCTCTGCCGATCCAGGAGCGTGACGAGCTGGAGCTGGGAGCGGTAGACGTCCCACCCGGAGAAGTTCGCGTACTGCGCCTTCTGCCGGCCCTCCACCGAGTGGACGGCGCCGTCGAAGCCGGCGTAGCGCCCGTCCACGTCGCTGAACAGGTTGGGGTGCAGGAGCGCGTGGTACAGCGCCGTGTAGAACGTGGTGCGCTGCGCGTCGGTGCCACCGGAGATCTTCACTTGGCCCAGCGCCTGGTCCCACGAGGCGCGTGCCTTCGCGCGCAGCTCGTCGAAGCTCGCCGTCCCGGGGTCCTCCGCCTCCAGGTTCGCCCGCGCGCCGTCCAGGCTCACGTACGAGATGCCGACGCGCACGTTCACCACCGGGCCGCCCGCGCTGTCGAAGGCCACCCACACCCCCGAGCCCTTCCCCTTCACGGGATAGCCGTGGGCGTCCCAGGTGGTCCCCCCCGACGCCTCGGTGCCGCCGGGCTTCAGAGTGGCGTCCACCCAGGAACCGGTGCCGGAGAACGGCCGGTCGAAGCGCGCCACGAAGTAGAGCGTGTAGTAGCTCGTGGGGGGCACGCGGGAGAGGTAGCCGCAGAAGTTGCCGCTGGACACCCACCCGCTCACCGTGCGTGTCTCCGGATCGACGGTGGCGTGGGCGTCGCCGGACCCCACCTCCGAGTCGGAGGTCCGCACCAGAACCGTGGCCGGCATGTTCGGCGGGAAGGTGAAGCGAGCCAACCCCGTGCGCGGAGTCGCGGTGAGCTCGACGTTCACACCGGTGCGCAGCCGCACCTGGTAGTAGCCCGCCTCCGCGGTCTCGTTGGCATGGGCGAAGGGGACGGCGAAGACGCGGTCCGTCGTGTCGGCCGAGGGCGAGAAGCGCACGTCGCCCGCCCAGGGCAGGAAGGGCACGTCGCCCGACGCCCCCCGGCACCCCGTCCCCGAGAGGTGCGTGAGGCTGAAGCCCCGTACCCGGGTGGCGTCGTACTGGTAGCCGCCGGCGGCCGGGCGGCGGGTGGGGTCACCCAGGGTGGTCTCCGGGCTCCACGCGACCATGCCGAAGGGTGTCACCGCCCCGGGAAAC
>Ga0307418_1000079_pt1 | contig 27005 bp, 19 predicted proteins | sample SalMarWE160220MG_2_FD_202160 | JGI IMG/M metagenome (GOLD analysis project Ga0307418, IMG submission 202160) | Salt marsh sediment microbial communities from the Plum Island Ecosystem LTER, Massachusetts, United States - WE1602-20 | ecosystem: Environmental > Aquatic > Marine > Intertidal zone >...
ACAACCTACCTGATCGATCCAGACGGGATCATCCGGGAAGTATTCCAGAATGTCTCACCAGCCAATCACAGCGCCGAGGTTTTGGAAATAATAAGTTAAGGGACATAACCTTAGGGACTAAGTCCATCCCAAAAGACTTAGTCCCTTAATAACAAAGCACCCGTCTCCGGGTGCTTTTAGATTTAATTCTTGTGGTTTTTTTGTTATCCAACTGCTACTGGTTCATCCTCTTCGTCCGGCACATAGGACTTTCCGTAGACCTCGGGATCTCCTTTGGTAAGGGCGATCTCACCAACTTCCTCTTCTCCACCAGGAACGGCTTCTACCAACACAATATCCCCATTTCTGAACTTCCCGGACAGGACCGCATCAGAAAGCGGATTTTCGATCTTTTCCTGAATCACGCGACGCAGCGGTCGGGCACCCATTTCTGGGTTATAACCCAGTGTCACCAGCAGATCTATACCCTCGGGGGTGATTTCTAATTGGAGGTTCTTTTCCATCAATCGTTCGCGGACTTTGTTCAACTCCAGATCCACGATCTCTTTGATGTGATCTTTGCTCAGGGCATGGAAGACAACCACGGAATCCACCCGATTGATGAACTCAGGGCGGAAAGTGTTCTTGAGAGATTTCAGCAATTTGCGCCGCATATCTTCATAATCCCGTTTGCGGGATTGTATCTCATCTGATGCCAGGTCAAATCCGATCGAGGCATTATTCTGGATCAGCTCTGCGCCGATATTAGAGGTCATGATTATTATGGCATTGCGGAAATCAACCGTTCTGCCCCTTGCATCGGTAATATGCCCTTCTTCCATGATCTGCAGCAGCATATTATGGGCTTCCTGGTGAGCTTTTTCAATCTCATCAAAAACCACTATCGAGTAAGGCCTTCTGCGAATTGCCTCAGTAAGTTGGCCGGCATCATCATAGCCAATATACCCAGGAGGTGCACCAACCAACCGGCTGACACTGTGCCGCTCCATAAATTCCGACATGTCCAGATGGATCAAGGCATCTTCGCTGCCAAAAATGAATTTTGCCAGGGCTTTGGTGAGTTCAGTCTTTCCCACGCCAGTTGGTCCAAGGAAGATAAAAGACCCAACCGGGCGTTTGGGATCTTTCAACCCCGCCCGTGAACGGCGAACCGCCTTGGCAATCTTCTCTATGGCTTCATCCTGGCCAATGATGTGTTTATGTAATTCCTCTTCCATATGTAAAAGGCGGTCAGATTCCTCTTCAGCCAATTCCATCACAGGAATACCAGTCCACATCGAGACGATCTCCGCGATATCCTCTACGGTTACCGATGGGCTGGTGTCACGATCCCAGGCTACTTTGAGTTCTTCAAGTTTTTCTTCCAGCGATCTTTCAAGAGTCTCAAGGTCAGCGAATTGGGATTGTTCCTCATCTGTGCCCTTCAATTCCTTGCGGACAGAACGTAATTTATGAACAACCTCTTTGGCTTCATCACCAATAGGGTTCTTGTACATGCGTACCCTGGAAGAGGCTTCGTCAACCAAATCTATTGCTTTATCAGGCAGGAAACGATCAGAAACATAACGAGCTGACAGATCCGTAGCTGCTTCCAGCGCTTCATCAGAGATCTTTAATTGGTGATGCTCCTCGTAAGCAGGACGAATGCCCTGCAGGATCTCAATGGTTTCTTCCTGGGATGGTTCATTCACGGTAATGGGCTGGAAACGCCGCTCCAGAGCCGCATCACTTTCAATGTGTTTGCGGTATTCATCCAGGGTTGTGGCACCCACAACCTGAAGTTCTCCCCGCGAGAGCGCCGGCTTAAGGATATTGGCAGCATCCATTGCGGAACCTGCAGATCCAGCGCCAACCAGCATATGGACTTCATCAATAAAAAGAATGGCATCGGACTCTTTTAGTTCAGAGATCACCCTCTTAAGGCGTTCTTCGAACTGGCCGCGGTACATAGTGCCGGCAACAACAGATCCCAGATCCAGCTGCAGGACCCTTTTGCCCAATAATGGGGCCGGAACCTCTCCATCAGCTATTCTTTGGGTCAGACCTTCTACAATGGCGGTCTTACCAACCCCAGGTTCGCCAATCAGAGCCGGGTTATTCTTTGTACGACGGGCCAGAATCTGGACCACACGTTCAATTTCCATTTTCCGTCCAATCACCGGATCCAGTTTTCCTTCCTCTGCCAGGTCCGTCAGGTTAACAGCGAGCTGGTCGACCATCGGGGTGGCGCTTTTTGCCTTAGCCCGTTTTGGTTTTCCGATCTGTCTGCGTTCCCGTTGGGTTTTCCCTTTATCCTTCTGTTCTTCGATCTCCCGCAGGGTCTGGCGTCGAATCTGTTCAGCTGATAATCCCAACTGCTCCAGTACATCATTAGCGACACCTTTTCCATATGTAACCAGACCGAGCAGAATATGCTCTACACCAATATAATGGTGGCTTAAATTCCGAGCTTCTTCTACCGCTAACTCCAGTACTCTCTGGGTTCCCCGGGATAAAGCCAGGGCATCTCCAGTGTATTCTCCAAAACCCGTGATACTTTCAGTAATAGTTAAAACGCTGTCAATATCAAGACCAAGGTCGCGCAGTACCTGACCCGCTATGCCCCCCTGGTCAAGCAGCAATCCTAATAATAGATGTTCGGTCCCAATTTGGGCGTGTTTCATCCGTTCAGCTTCTTTATGCGCTAAACTCAAAACCCGCCGAGCTCGTTGGGTAAATCTTTCCATGCTAGCCAAAAGACAACCTCCCGCAATTATCCAGGGGATCCCCGGATATTACCGTAAATGAATTAATCAAGTACTCCCCACTAATTTTTGTGTAGACATTCTACCAAATTCCTCTCCAAAAACGCAGACTGCGTGTTAATTTAATGTAAATTTTATATAATTCCCCCCTAAAAACAAAGAAGCGCATCTGTTTGGATGCGCTTCTTATTTCTTTGTTTACTCCTCTTCAGGAGGAGATTCTTGCTCTTCGGCTTCTGCTTCCGGTTCAGCCTCTTCTTCGGCTTCTTCTTCCGGTTCAGCCTCTTCTTCGGCTTCTTCTTCCGGTTCAGCCTCTTCTTCGGCTTCTGCTTCCGGTTCAGCCTCTTCTTCAGCTTCTTCTTCCGGTTCAGCTTCTTCTTCTACTTCTTCTACCGGTTCAGTTTCTTCTGCGGCTTCTGCTTCTAGAACTTCTTCAGGTTCCTCTGACCCGGATAGGATCTCTTCTAGCGAGCCTTCTCCGTTCATTTCTTCCTGGATCTGTTCATAGTCGATAGCTGCGTATTGATCAGAATCCACTTTCTCCAGGCTCAACCCGATCCTGTGTCGTTCCATATCCAGGCTGATGACCCGCAGTGCCAGGGTTTCTCCAACACTGACGACTTCTGAAGGATGTCCTACACGATCCATGCTCAATTCAGAGATGTGGATCAAACCCTCCAGATCAGTATTTTCGATCCGGGCAAAAGCGCCAAAATCAGTTAAGTTAGTGATCGTGCCCTGAATAAGTTGACCTTCCTGAATCTCTTCTGCTTTTTCGATCCAGGGATTATCCTGCAACCTTCTCATGGACAAACCAATCCGGCGTTTCTCTTCATCAATACTGATGACCTCTACCTCAAGCTCCTGGCCAACTTTGACCAGATCGCTGGGATGGTCTACGTGATCCCAGGAGAGTTCCGAGAGATGAACCAGGCCGTCTACACCCTGAATATTGACAAAAGCGCCAAAATCAGCCAGGCTGCTGACATAACCGGTTACCCGATCTCCCACAGCCAGATTGTCCAGCAGTTGGTCTTTGATGGCTTCCCGGGTTTCGCCAATGGCGTCTCGCTCGGACAGGATTAAACGCTGGCGGGAACGATCAACCTCAATAACCTTGAGAGTGATCTCTTTCCCAATAGCTTCGCTCCAGCGATCTTCCGGAGCGCCTGTATCTCCCTCGCGGAAAACACTGACTAATGATCCAGGCACAAATCCGCGTAGTTGGCCAACTGGCACCAACAAACCACCTTTGTTATATCCTTCCACAAAGGTCGTTATAACATCTCCGGATTCAAGGCTTTTTTCTACTTTTTCCCAGTCTTGTTCTTCCTGGGCACGAGTGTAAGAGAGCACAACATGACCGTTGATATCCTCCGGTTCGAGGACATAAACCAGGATCTCTTCTCCGGTCTTGAATTCTGCCAGGGTCCGGGGATTGATTTGCTCCAGCTCTCTACCAGCGATCAAGCCGTCGGCTTTAGACTGAACGTCAATCAAAATCTCGTTCGAGGTAATGGCGGTAATCACGCCTTTGCGGATATCACCCTTTTCTGGGATGTTCCCAAGGCCCAGACCTTCCTGGGCTAAAAGGGTTTCCATATCCATAATTTCTGCAGGGGATGAACTATCGCTCATTGTTTCTCCCCCATCTTGTGACTTCATATCTTCCATAAGTAGGGCACGCTCCGTTTTTAGAATGGAAATCATTATACAGTGCAAATATCAACTTGGCAACCTTTGTGGTAAGATAAACGCTGAGAAAAAACATCAGTATTTATTATGATGTTATTGACGATTATTAGCAAATCACGACATTTTTGTCTTTTCAAGGATCAAAATGACAGCAATCTACCCCTTTACAGCAGTGGTTGGCCAGGAACGTATGAAACGTGCCCTGATCCTCAACGCCGTAAACACCCGGATCGGAGGTGTACTGATTCGGGGTGAACGCGGAACCGCAAAATCCACTGCCGCCCGGGCCCTGGCGGCCCTACTGCCCACTGTGGAAACCTTCTCAGACTGTCGATTCGGATGTGATCCTAACCGGCCTGCAACCTGGTGCACTGAATGCCGGGAAAAATCCAATAATGGCGAAAAACGCAAGGGGGAAATGCTGCCAACTCCCTTTGTAAACCTGCCCGTATCTGCTACAGAAGACCGCGTGGTGGGCACACTGGATATTGAAAAAGCCATTCAAAAAGGCGAGCGTCATTTTGAACCCGGTGTGCTGGCAGACGCCAACCGGGGCTTGTTGTATATTGACGAAGTTAACCTACTGGACGATCATGTTGTAGATTTGCTGCTGGACTCCGCCGCAATGGGTATGAATATCGTCGAACGGGAAGGCATTTCCTTCAGCCACCCGTCTCGTTTTATCCTTGTTGGCACCATGAACCCTGAGGAAGGGGACCTGCGGCCGCAGCTGCTGGACCGCTTTGCCCTCTCTGTGAATATTCGTGGTATCCGGGAGACTCATGAAAGGGTTTTGATCATGGAACGCCATCTGGCCTACGAAGAGGACCCTGAATTGTTCCGGGAGCAGTGGCTGCCCAAAGAATTGGAATTATCCAAACAGATCACCCAGGCCAGGAAGCTCCTGCCCGATGTTCAGTATACGTCTAAAAACATGGTGGATATTGCCAACCTGAGCACCTCTCTCCAGGTGGATGGGCATCGGTCCGACCTGGTTATCCTGAAAACTGCCCGGGCTCATGCCGCATTTGAGGGGAGGAAAGCCATCACTGGCAGGGATATTGCCCTGGCAGCCGAGCTTGCCTATCCACATCGCATAAAACGGGGACCTTTCCAACAATCAGAGATCTCTGCTGAGGAACTTTCAGAAAAGATCGAAGAATTAACTGGCGGTTCCGCAGAAGGCGAAAGTGAAGTTGGCGAGGGTGGTGAACAATCAAGTATTGAAATCGGGGAAAACGGGGATAAAAAAAAACACTCGTAAGTTCTGTTACTGAAACTGCCCAGATGGAAGTGCCCGCAGATGCTGGCACTGGTGATATTTTCGAGGGAACCCCCGCCTCCTGGTGGGATGGCGGAAATCCAGTCAAAATTGGGGATACCATTGATCCGGACAAAATTGATCCACCCCGCGATAAGAAACACCGCCGCTCCAGCGGTCGCAGATCTCAGACCAAATCAGAAACCAGACGCGGAAGATATATTCAGGCCAGGCCTGCCCAAGGCAAGCTGTTGGATATCGCTTTTGACGCCACTTTTCGAGCCGCAGCTCCCTTCCAGAAAGAACGCCAAAGGCCAGACGACAAAGTTGCCTTTTTAATTCGCAAACAAGATCTCCAACGGAAGGTCAGAGTAAAACAAACTGCCAATTTAATTCTCTTTGTCGTGGATGCGTCCTGGTCCATGGCTGTGGCTGAAAGAATGAGCGCAGCCAAGGGAGCAGTGCTTTCCCTATTAACAGATGCTTATCAACGTCGGGACAAAGTTGGAATGATCGTTTTTCAAAAGGATCGGGCCCAGGTAGTGCTGCCGCCAACCAATTCCATTGAACTGGCCCGCCGCTGCCTGGCAGATATCCCAATCGGCGGGAAGACACCCCTTTCTGCCGGGCTAAAACTGGCCTATGAAGTCATAAAGAGGGAAGAGCTGGCTCACCCGGACATTCAATCCCTGATGATCCTGCTCACAGACGGGGTTGGGAATGTTTCCATTTCTCGCATGCCTCCCCAAGAAGAAGCCTACAAGATCGCTGAACAAATCGCCAAGGATGAAATACCCAGTGTTGTGATCAATATGGAGCATAAGGAGTTTGACAAAGGCCTCGCCAGTGAAATTGCCGAGCATCTTAATGCTTCCTACTACTGCCTTTCCGATCTGCAGGCCGATATTCTTCTCCAGGCTGTTAAGGACGAAATTGGCTTATAGATATCCAATCACCTGAACCCGAGGGAAGGTTCACTTTCTGTTATCATTGAAGGCATGATCCCAATTTCCCTATCCATGGAAGGTTTTTTATCATATAAAGAGCAGGTGGAAATTGATTTCACAAGCTTCTCTTTAGCCTGCGTTACTGGTGAAAACGGGGCCGGAAAATCATCCATCCTGGACGGGATTACCTGGGCATTATTTGGCAGGGCCAGAAAACACGATGAAACTGTCATCAATCTGGAATCCCAAAAAGCTGAAGTGTGTCTTGTTTTCCATTACGAAGGCAATCAATATAAAATCGTCCGATCCAATCCTCAGGGCAAAACGAAACAGGTGGAGCTGTATATCATGGAAGACGAGGAACGGCAGTCATCAGTACCCGCCTGGATACCGCTTACAGAGAGAACCCTGCGTGATACGGACCAAAAAATCATTGATATCCTTCGCCTGGACTATGAGTCATTTACCAATGCCTCCTTCTTGCTCCAGGGTGAGGCAGATCAATTCACTCAGCAAAACCCTGCGGCCAGAAAAAGGATCCTGTCCCAGATCCTTGGTTTGGAGATCTGGGAAAAATACCGCAACCGGGCTTTACAGAAAAGGCGTACTGCCGAAAAAGAGCTTAACCAGCTGGATGGGCGTATTTCTGAGATAATAGCTGAGTTAGGTGAAGAAGATGAACGCCTGAAATATTTGGGAGACCTTGAGGAAGATCTATCCCGGGCACAGAAGGAACGAAAAAAAGCTGAAATACAGCTGTCAGACCTTCAAACCTTGGTCTCGTCACTAAAAGAACAAGAGAAATTTGTGTCAGATTTAGCCAACCAGGTGGAATCCAAAGAGAAGGCAATTGCCCAAACCAAAAAGAAGATCGATCAGCGAATTTCTGAAAAAGAAACCCATGAGAATACTCTCTTACAGGCTGACTCGATTCAGAAAGCATTCAAGGATTGGGAAAAGGCCCAGAAATCGCTGGCGGATTGGGAAATTGTGGCTGAGAAGTACAGGGAAAGCGAGATCAAAAGGCAGGAACCGCTACTGAAGATTGCAGCAGAGAAAGCCCGCCTCCTCCAAATAAGCAACTCACTGGAAAACCACTTCAAGGATCTTCAAGCCGATCTTGAAAAAATTCCCCAACTCAAAATTAAACTCAAAGAAGAGAAAGAAAAAATCAAAAAGAATGAGGCGGACCTGGACACAAGGGAACAGAAGAAAAAATCCCTGGAAGAGGCCCGACAGGAACAGGCAGATGCAAAGGCCGAGAACCCGCGTTTGTATAAAGAGATGAAAGATTTGGAAAAAAGGATTGCCGAACTGGAGAAAACAGAAGGCGTATTATGCCCTCTTTGCGGGCAAGAACTTTCCCCAGATGAAAGAGAGTCCCTGGTCAAAAACCTTAGGGAAGAGGGCAAGGACTTGGGCGATCGCTACCGCCAGAATCAATCCACATTAAAAGAAGCAGACCAAGTCGTGAAGGATCTCCAGCTGCAAATCACTGAGTTAAGCCTGGCGGAAAAGACCTTGCGTAAATTAAAACAGGAAACAGACCAGATCAAAAACCAGATCTCCGGACTGGAAAAAGAACATAATAACTGGAAAAAAACACAAAAAAAAGAATTAGATAAAATTCTAAAGACTCTAGCAGATGAAACTTACGCAGATGAAGCGCGGCAGGAACTTTTGGTTATCAACCAGAACCTGAAAGATATTGGATATGACGCCTCTGAACATGACCGCGTCAGAGAAATCAGCAGCCAGGGGGTAGCAATTCAAGAGAAAAAAGCCGGGCTTGATAAAGCTGAAGCTGCATTAAAACCGCTGAACCGAGAAATAGAAGATCTTAAGTCCCAATTGGAACTTGATGAGAACCAGATCAAAACCCTGACAAACAATCTAAAAGAAGCCAGCCTGTCTCTTGAAAAAGCACAGGAAACCATACCAGACCCCCGAATCGCTGAAGACTTGTTAATCGAGAATAAAGAACAGGAAAAGATCCTGGAGCGCAAAGTTGGCGCGGCCCAGCAAAAAGTTGCAGTCCTTGAAAAACAAAAACAACGCCAGAGAGAATTGGAAAATAAACGCCATGAAATCTCACAGCGCGTGAAGCAATACCGGCAGCTGGAAGCCGCCTTTGGCAAGGATGGAGTCCCGGCCTTGTTAATTGAACAGGCTTTGCCAAATATTGAAACCAAAGCCAACCAGATCCTGGATAAACTAAGCGGCGGCAGTATGTCCATTCGATTCCTGACCCTGCGGGAATATAAAGACACCAAACGGGAAGATTTGCGGGAAACCCTGGAAATCCAAATTCGGGATCAATCTGGATTCAGGGATTACGAACTATATTCTGGCGGGGAATCCTTCAGGATCAACTTCGCTATTCGATTAGCCTTGTCCCATGTTCTGGCCCAGCGAGCTGGAGCCAGGCTTCAAACCCTGGTCGTGGATGAAGGTTTTGGCAGCCAGGATGCCATCGGTCGCCAGCGCCTGATAGAAGCTATTAATATGGTCCAGGATGATTTTGAGAAGATCCTGGTAATCACCCATGTAGAACAGATCAAAGAAGCTTTTGCGACTCAACTTCTTGTTGAAAAAACACCCCAAGGATCCAGGGTGACTTTAGTATAATATCGCGCTGATAAAGCTTCTAGGTAGTTAGAGAAGCTCAGCACTTGATTGGTCATATGAATTTAAGCCCAAGGAGACAGGAATGGCAGAAGTTGAATATATCACTGAAAAAGATTTTGAATCAAAGGTACTGGGATCAGAGCTGCCAGTTCTAGTTGATTTCACAGCAGCCTGGTGTGGTCCATGTAAAATGGTTTCTCCTCTAGTCGAAGAACTGGCCGGTGATTGGAAAGGAAAAGCCAATGTTTACAAGATGGACGTGGATTCCAATCCCAACTTACCTGTCCAATACGGAGTAATGGGTATTCCTGCCTTGCTCTTATTTGTGAACGGGAATGTTGCCGCCCGGGTAGCTGGTTATAAGCCCAAAAAACTACTCCTCAAAGCATTTGAATCCCATCTTTAATGAATAAAAAAGCTCCCGGTTTTTTTTAATCCGGGAGCATTATATATAAACAGTTAAATAAAAAGATCCAGGAGATTTTGTATTTCCTGGATCTCGATTTTACTGTTACAACCCTGCAGCCTTCTTGATCTCTACAGCTCGATCGGTATTCTCCCAAGACAAATCCAGATCATCGCGACCAAAATGACCATACGCGGCCAGTTGCTGATATATCGGCCGGCGCAGGTTCAGATCGCGGATGATAGCACCCGGACGCAGATCGAAGAACTCATTCACCAGTTCAGTGATTCTTTCATCCGGGATATTGCTGGTTCCAAAGGTTTCAACGTTCACGCTCAGCGGATGAGCAACACCAATTGCGTAGGATACCTGGATCTCACAGCGGCTTGCCAACCCGGCCGCCACAACATTCTTGGCCACCCAGCGGGCGGCATAAGCTCCTGAGCGGTCAACCTTCGTGGGATCCTTCCCGGAAAATGCGCCCCCACCGTGCCGTCCCATACCACCGTAAGTATCGACGATGATCTTACGTCCAGTCAAACCTGCATCTCCCAGCGGTCCGCCGGTGACAAAACGCCCCGTGGGGTTGACATAGATTTTCAACCTATCATCCACCATATCTTCCGGCAGAACAGGTCTGATCACGTGTTTAATGATCAATTCCCGGATCTCCTCCTGGGATATATCAGGGGCGTGTTGAGTGCTGATCAAAGCCGTATCAACCCGTACAGGTTTGCCGTATTGATATTCAATGGTCACCTGGCTTTTTCCATCCGGGCGGACCCAATCCAAGGTGCCATCTTTGCGAACTTCCGCCAGGCGGCGGGAAAGTTTATGTGCCAGGTAGATTGGAGTTGGCATATATGTTGGTGTTTCATCACAGGCATAACCGAACATCATACCCTGATCGCCTGCGCCAATGGACTCTATTTCGGCTTCTGTTACATCCCCGGATTTAGATTCGAGGGCATGGTCGACACCCATGGCAATGTCGCCAGATTGCTTGGATATGGCTACCAGTACGCCGCAGGTTGCGCCATCAAATCCTTTTTTAGCCCGGTCATAACCAATGCCGGTGACAACATCACGGGCCAAAGTGTCATAATTAATATCTGCCAGGGTTGTGATTTCACCCAACAGCATGACATATCCGGTCTTGGTCGCCGTTTCACAGGCAACCCGCGATCTTGGGTCCTGAGCAAGGCAGGCGTCCAGCACCGCATCGCTGATCTGATCACACATTTTGTCTGGGTGACCCTCTGTAACCGATTCTGACGTGAATAACAAACTGGGAATATTATTTAATGTACTGTTCATATAACCTCCTGAGTTGGATTCCTTCCCTTAATTTAAATTGCCCCTTCTGGTCTGCAGGAAAGGGCAACAACTCAATAGCGCCCTCTCATCTTCCAGAATCCACCTGACGGAGTTGGCACCGTTTTCAGCGCATAGCGCTGCCCGGTTGCCGAGGTTTCAAAGGGCCGTTCCCTCCACCTCTCTGGATAAGAGTGCCTTCAGAGGCATATATGTATGTATGTGGGATAATAACATGGCTCAGAAAGGCTGTCAATTTATCTTTTTCCTGTTCCGGGGGGTGAATTCATCTCCTGAAAAGGAAAAACCACTTCCCCCGGGATAGAATCCTACCAGGGGATTTCTTATAGCCCAAAAAACGGTTTCAATGTATACTTACTGTACTATTTACGAACGTTGCGACAAAGTCATAATAGGAAGCCATTTATGAAGATTTCTGTCCTGCAAGAAAACCTCGCCCATGGGTTGAGCATTGTCTCCCGGGCTGTCTCCCCCCGCAGCACACTGCCGGTTTTATCCAATATCCTGGTTGCCACCGATGATGGTAGACTGCGGCTTTCCGCAACCAATCTTGAACTGGGTATCACCTGCTGGATCGGGGCTAAAATTGAAGAAGAAGGCTCCACCACTGTGCCTGCCCGGACATTTACAGATCTGGTCAGCACCATACCCCCGGCCAAGACAGATATCACCCTTAACGAGCCCACCCAAACATTAAATATCAAGAGCGGTTCACTAAATACCGATATCAAGTGCATTGATGCCCAAGAGTTTCCACCAATGCCATCACTGGATATGGAATCTGGTATTGAGATCAACGTATCTGATTTCAAGGAAATGATCAAGCAAGTCGTATTTGCCGCTTCCCACGATGAAGCCCGACCCATTTTGACGGGAGTACTTGTCACCGTGGAAGACAATACCATCACTCTGGCCGCCGCAGATGGTTTCCGGCTATCCGTCAGGACAGCAAAACTCTCCAGTTCAGTTCCGGCGCCGATTAAGGCTGTTATCCCGGCCAGAGCTCTTAGCGAACTAGCCCGCATCAGCAACGACGGCAGCGAAGTGATCACCATGGCACTTCCCCCCGATCGGGGACAGGTGATCTTCCGAACCAAGGACATCGAGCTGATCTCCCAGTTAATAGAAGGCACATTCCCGGATTACCAGCAGATCATCCCCAAGGAATATCAATCCCGCACAATTCTTTCCACTGCCTCCTTCCTGAAATCATGTAAACAGGCGGAGATCTTTGCCCGGGAAGGATCACTCATCGCCCAGGTGAATATCCGCCCCGGTACGGAAGAAAACTCCCCTGGTGAGGTAGAAATTTCGGGGCAATCCGAAGAAACCGGTTCTAGCCAGGCAGTAATGGATGCCACAATTGAAGGCGGAGACATTATCATTGCCTTCAACGTCCGGTATTTAAGAGAAGTACTTGATGTGATCCAAACCCAGAATGTTGCCCTGGAAACATCGAAGTCCACCAGCCCCGGCGTGATCCGCCCGGTTGGCGATGATAACTTCCTGCACGTGATCATGCCCATGCACCTGGGAAATTAACTATCACCTACATATTATTTATCCACAAAATTAGTCCCGGTTCGTCAAAATAAACCGGGGCTTATTTTTTTAAGGTTCGGGGGTGCATTTTTTAATATAAGTGAATAATCTCCCCCGGTAATAGTAGTAAAATGCAGAGTAGGACTTATCAGTTTACGGGAGTGAAAATGGAAAAGTTTGTTGCAGTTGCTGGCAATATCGGAGTGGGAAAAACCACCTTAGTACAGAAACTTTGTGACAACCTTGGCTGGACACCATTTTTTGAACCCGAAAGTGATAATCCTTATTTACCAGATTTCTATAAAGATATGCAAACCTGGGCTTTCCACAGCCAGGTCTTTTTCTTAACCCGCCGTCTCCGGGCCCACAAAAACCTTTGTGTTCACCCCGGATCAGTGATCCAGGACCGGAGCGTATACGAGGATGCAAAGATCTTTGCTCACAATCTCTATATACAAAAACAAATGGGGGAACGAGATTATGAAACATACCAGGAACTTTACCAAGCTCTAGTTGAATTCCTGCCGCCTCCAGATCTGGTCCTGTACATCAAAGCTTCTGTGCCCACTCTGCAAGGGCGCATCAAACAGCGCGGGAGAGATTACGAAGAGCAAATCGATCCAGCTTATCTGGATCAGCTTAATATTCTCTACGACCAGTGGATCGATAATTTTGATCTCTGCCCGGTATTAACCATCCCTGGCGATAATCTCGATTTTGTCGCCAACAACGGTCACCTTGAATTGATCATCAAGAAAGTGCAAGAAAAATTGACCGGGAAAGAAGTTGTCGTTTTTACTGAAAAAGAGCTGCAGGAAAATTGAAATTTTGGGGTTGAGGGTTTTTTAAGGAATCAACCCCTGAAATATAAAAAAAACCGCCAACCGTTATGGTTGGCGGTTTTTTAGATTTATCTGATCGTCGATCAGACAACGCCGTAAGCAAGCATTGCCTTGGCAACCTTTAGGAAGCCAGCAATATTGGCACCCATAAGATAGTTGCCGGGATCACCATAAGCTGCCGCTGCATCCAGAGAGGTTTTATGAATGCTGCGCATGATACCGTGAAGTTTTTCATCAACCTCTTCCCGGGACCAGGACAGGCGGGCACTGTTCTGGCTCATTTCCAAACCAGAGGTCGCCACACCGCCAGCATTGGCTGCTTTGGCAGGGCCATACAACAATTTGTTATCCTGGAAGATCTCAACCGCTTCCAGGGTGGAAGGCATATTTGCGCCTTCGGAAACACAGATGCAGCCGTTCTTTACCAGCGCTTGGGCATGGTCAGCATGGATTTCATTCTGAGTTGCTGACGGGAATGCCAGTTCTGCCTTAATGCCTTCTTTCTTGATAACATCCCAAACACTCAGATCAGGGAAGTAAGGAACATCGTAATTTTCAGCGTATTCCTTGACCCGGCCACGGCGGATGTTTTTCAATTCCATGAGAAACTGCAGTTTATCCCTGTCAATTCCTCCCTCATCGATAATGGTTCCGGAGGAGTCAGACATGGAAATCGGCTTGGCACCCAAATCAAGAAGTTTTTCAATAGTGTACTGAGCTACATTTCCGGATCCACTGACGATGGCCTTTTTGGAGGCCATGTCCATGTCGCGGACTTTGAGCATTTCTGCGGCAAAGTACACTGAGCCGTAACCGGTTGCTTCTGGCCGGATCAAACTTCCGCCATATTCCAATCCCTTACCGGTCAATACGCCAGTGTGGTCATTGCGGATCTTTTTATACATGCCAAATAAATAGCCGATTTCTCTACCGCCCACACCAATATCCCCAGCAGGAACATCGGTGTCAGGGCCAATGTGGCGATAAAGCTCACGCATAAAGGCATAACAGAAGTTCATAACTTCCCGATCGGTTTTTCCCTTGGGATCAAAATCCGATCCGCCTTTTCCACCGCCCATGGGCAGCGTAGTTAGAGAGTTCTTAAATATCTGCTCGAAACCCAGGAATTTAATAATACCCAGGTTCACTGAGGGGTGGAATCGCAAGCCGCCTTTGTACGGGCCGATCGCATTATTAAACTGGACCCTGAAACCCCGGTTGACATGCACCTCTCCGTCGTCATCTACCCAGGGGACACGGAACATGATAACCCTATCGGGCTCTACAACACGTTCGTAGATCTTGGCTTGAACGAGTTCCGGATGTTTCTCAACAGTTGGCTCGAGAGTATTTAATACCTCTTCTACCGCCTGATGGAATTCGGGCTGGGCAGGATCTTTTTCCTTGGTTTTGGCAATCACATCTTTAATAAGGGACACAATTAACCTCCTTGCACAATACAATCACATAATAAATCTACTTGGCTTTTAAACACCAGAGTTTATATCATACAAGCCTAATGGGCATCTGGTGTAAAAAACATCTGTTTTTATGACGAATGTCAGTCTGATTCAATGAAAAAGAACTAAACCTCCTTCAATAAATTAGCCCCCGGCTATTTCTTTTTTTAACGCAAGCCCCAATCTTTTCATGCCTTCAACAATTATTTCCGGAGGAGCATATGAGAAATTCAAGCGCATCGCTTCATGGCCGCCATCTGCATTAGGATAAAAATTGATTCCTGGGACATAAGCCACTTTTTCTTTGAGAGCTTTTTCCCTTAGGAATTTATCTGTGTCTATCGTTTCCGGAACCCGAGCCCACAGGAATAATCCGCCTTCAGGTTTTGTACAGGAGCACCCATCCGGCCAGAATTCTGTCAGGGCATCCAGCATGGTATCGCGGCGCTGTTTATAAACCTTGCGAATCTTGTTGATATGCGGTTTTAGAATCCCCCTCTGGCAGATATCGTTGGCAACATATTGAACAAAAGTTCCTGTATGAAGATCGCAGCCCTGTTTGGACTGGATCAGTTTTTTCATCAGGGCTTCAGAGGCAACAATCCATCCCAGCCTTAACCCCGGCGCCATTGTTTTGGAAAATGTACCCAGGTATATGGTCCTTTCCGGGATCAAAGTGCAGATCGGCGGTATATGGTCCCCTTCAAACCTTAGCTGACCATAGGGATCATCTTCAATAACCGCGATATCCAATTTTGTGGCGATCTCTGCTAGTTTGATCCTTCGCTCCATCGGTAGTGTAGTCCCGGCGGGGTTGTGGAAATTGGGCAGCACATAGATAAATGCTGGCGGTCGTCCGCTCTCCTTGAGCGCTTTTTCATAGGCGTGTTCAATTTCATCCACCACCATGCCCTGATCATCCACGCGCATGGTATGAAACTTTGCCTGGTAAGCCCCCCAGGCCTGGATTGCACCCAGATAAGTTGGTCTGCCCGATAATACAAAAGTTCCAGGGTCAATGAAAATCCGGCCGATCAGATCCAATGCCTGCTGAGAACCGTTAGTCAACAAAACGTTCTCAGGCTTCGCTGGGATACCATATTTATGCATGGACGAAGCCAGGAATTCCTTCAGGGGATAATATCCTTCTGTTGCGCTGTACTGCAAGGCCTTTTTACCATTTTCCCGCAGCACATAAGAACAGGCTTCTTCCACTTCCCGGATCGGGAATACTTCAGGTGCCGGCAGTCCCCCCGCAAAGGAAATTATGTCCGGATCCTGGGTTATTTTTAGTAGTTCCCTGATCGCTGAGCTTTGCATACCTTTTGTGCGTTCAGCCAGGTGAGATTCCCAATTTAAAACAGGTATATCCCGGTTCAAGTCGAGATTTACATTCATTTACACCTCCCGATCTAGTGTGATAAAAAAAGCCTGTTTCGATTTTTCCCCTCGAAACAGGCCTGTTAGCTTAGGTGGTTTTAAACAATAACTGTACTAGGACCAACAACCTGATCAGTTGATCAGGTCGCCGAAGAGGTAATAAAATCAAGCCGCCTTTTTTTACCATCAACAATTATCCTGTTATAAGTCCCGTTCAGGACCTATCTGTACTGGTTCCAATTGGATGCAGCCGCACCCGATGTATTGTGTCCAAATTTTACACCAGACTTGGTTACTATCATAGTGAGATAAATCATACCTGCTCTTATGCCCTTTGGAATATATTTACACTCTCAATATGAAATGTTTGCGGGAACATGTCGAAAGGCGTCGATTCCTGTAAAACAAACCCCTGTTTCTGAAATCTATTGCTATCTCGTGCCAGAGTGGCTGGATCACAAGAAATATAAACTATCAAGCCCGGGTTCAGTGACACCACACTATCTAGAACTGTTTTAGAAATTCCCGCCCGGGGAGGGTCCAGCAAAATGATGTCAGGGGTAAGATCAAGGAATGGCAGTACATTCTCCGCTGGAAGATCATAAAAATCCACATTTTTGTGACTAGCCAAATTATACAAAAAATCTTCTCCTGCCTTTGGATCGGATTCAATTCCTATTACTTTCCCAACCCTGGGAGCCAAAAATGCGCTGAATAAACCCACTCCGCAGTATACATCCAGAACCAGACTATCATCATTTAAGGGAAGTTTCTCAAGAAGAAAATTTACAATCAATTCTGCAACCGGAGTGTTTACCTGAAAAAATGACCCGGAAGATACTACAAAAGGTATATCCTGGATAGGAATGATCGTAAAATCGTCACCTGCCAGTACAATTTCCCCTCCAGGTCCCTGATGAACCGCTGAAAGTGGCAGATCAACACTAAACTCAATTGGTTTAGGATCGCTGCTTTCGAGAACAATCAGGGTGTCCTGCCCTTCTTCTCCAGACCTGATCGTGATCCGGTCCAGGCCAGGGATATATTCCAGGCTGAGGGCTGGCCAGATCTGATTCAGGCTGTCTTCAGGGAGATGACATTCCTGTATGGGAACTATCTGGTCGGAACGATGCCTCAGGAACCCAAGTTCTCCCTCTCTGGATATATGCAGCTGGATCTGGTTCCGATAATTCCAAACCATGGGAGAGGGGACGATTTCCTTGACAGGTGGATCGATTATTTTCCCCATTCTTTCCAATTGATCGATGAAAATGGATTCTTTGATCTTAAGTTGTTCTTCATAGGAGATATGTTGGTAATGACAGCCGCCGCAATCACAAAAATGCGGACAGCGCGGTTGAATCCTCAGGGGAGATGGTTTGATGATCTCTATGATCTCTCCCCTGGCATAACGTTCTTTTTCCTCTACTAACCAGATAAGCAGCTCTTCATCAGGCAGGGCATAGGGGATAAAAACAGCCCGACCATCTGGGAGTCGGGCAAGAGCATCCCCACCATAAACACAAGTGGTGGGGATGATTTTATATTCTTGAGAGGGATCCATTTATATCGGTACCGTTGACCTTTTGTTAGGGGCAGGTGTACAGGAAATTCAGCAAGGTATCAAATGGCGGTGTGCAATATAGATTCAGGTAATCAAATGCGATCAAACCAATCACGATCAAGAAAAAGATCACCACTACACAGCCAATGCCGGCCCATAGCCAAGTCTTGCCCTTTTTATCTTCAGTTACCTGAGACTTGCTGAGCACCTCTTCCGCAGACTTGCTTTTCTGGGGAGCTGTTGGCGGGGCGGGCTCACTGGGTACTATAGCAGGTTTCGGAGTTACTACAGTAACCTCTGCAGCAGGCATCTCTTCCAGACGCGGTGATACCAGAGTTTCATCCGGATCAACATCTGCCTGGTAGGTCATATAAATAGCATCCCCTAACATGACCGTATCTCCGGGTTTCAGAAGATATTTGCCTCCAATCTTTTTCTTATCGACATAAGTACCATTTGTCGATCCCAGGTCCTTGATCATATAGCCTTCTTCTGCCTTGGTTAGAACTGCGTGTGTTCTAGATACCTCGGCGATATTGAGGGTGATCTCGTTCTCCTCCCCCCGGCCAATAATGATCTCGTCATTTTCCAAGGGATATACCTCTCCCTTGTTGAAGCCTTTAATGATCGTCAGTCGGTAGTTTTTATACCCCATATTCGTCCTCCTGATCTCTATCGCGGAACTTGCTTTTAGTCTATCGGTTTTTTCGAATCGTGTCAAACAGGTTTTTAGGAATTTTCGGAAATTCCCGGGGAGTTAATCTGATTCTGTCATCGGGTTATCCTGAATCCAGTCTGCTCCCAGAACAATAACTATATCAGCTACTGCATCTGGATCCGATCGGTGGAAGAGTCTGTTCTGAGTATAGTTCAAAACAGATAAAATGGATTGGATTGTGTAGGGATTTCCAGTGTAGTCGTAGATAAGCGTCTGGTCCTTAAATTTATCAGAATTACCTACCTCGGTAATATTTACCCCATTGGCGATCAGGAAGTCAGCGGTTTCTCCAGCCAAACCAGGTGACGAGGTCCCATTCAAGATAGCAATGGTAGCATTTTCCTCTAAAATATATTCTTCCAGCGTAATCTCGTGGGTGGGTTCTGGGATCGGGGTTGCAGAAATCTCCTGCATATCGTGCCAGATATTTCGGATTTGTTCAATATCCGGGAAAAGCACGTATTGGTCTCTATCATTAAAGCCGGCCTCAACTACAGGTTCTTTGATAATCCGGGTTTGCAGGCTCTGGGGATTTATATCTCGGACAACCCAAGCCAAGGAGATTATCTGGTTCAAAGTCAAATTTGTCTCCACATTGGAAGAAAGGTCGCGATATATGGCTGGCAGTCTAGAGATCACAACCGGAAGGATTTCATAAGAGAATAATTTCTTCTGCAAGGCTACCAGGACTTGTTGTTGGCGTTTTGTCCGGCCAAAATCCCCTTCGATTGTATCCCTGGTTCTAACATATCCCAATGCCAAATTACCCGGCAATACCTGTAGGCCAGGAGTTAGCCTCTTCATATCCCCTTCCATCTCGGCATTTGGCCAGACCAGAATTTTCTCTGGCACATCTACCATAACACCATTAACGGCATCCACAAGGACCACAAACGCTTCAAAATCGACCTGAACATAATAGTCAATATCAATTCCTAGCAGATTACCGGCAGTATCCATTAATATTCCAGGCCCTCCACCGGGATAACCGTAAGCTTCACCCAATGAGAAGGCTTGATTGATCTTGTAGGGTCCGTACTCAGGAACTTCCACCCAGGTATCTCGAGGGATGGATATCATTCCCGCTTTTTCTTGCTGAACATTCAGAAAAGCCACAATGATCGTATCGGTTAACCCCGGTCCCGTATCGCCTTCCCATTCCCTCTTATCGAGCCCGGTCAAAAGGAAATAGACCGTTTGATCAAAATCCAGCTTTTGAAAACCAGGTCGGTTAGCGTTGGTTTGCAGCAGCCGAGAATCGTCTAAGGTGGGCTGAGCCTGGTCGGATGACAGGTTCGTTGATACTGCCCCATTTCCATTTAATTCTGGGGTAGGTTGATCTGGAGTTTTTCGGGAACAAAAAGCCAGCAGCAACGTGACTACTGCCGAGACAAGAAACGCTCCTAATAATATTCGCCGGATTGGGTCAGGTGATGTATTATTTTCAGATTGATACGCTTGCATAATTTTCCAGATAACCCTTCTTTTTCCTTTATACCAGACTATAATAGCTGACAATTACAGGGTTAGGGTCTGGTCGGCATTATAACACGCTCAAGACCTCTAATTTCCTGTAATCTGTGAGCAGAATATTCAAGATAAAGATATCATGTCCTTAATTATTACAGCTGATTTAGCCAAATCATATGGGTCGGTTGATATATTCAGCGGACTTAACCTGACCATTCCCCCCGGGAGTAGAATTGCCCTGGTCGGCGAAAACGGGATTGGGAAAACCACTCTGTTAAATTTGCTAGCAGAGGTCGAATCTCCTTCCGAGGGCAAGATCCAGCGGTCAAATCAGTTAAGAATAGGATATTTGCCGCAAAAAAGTTCCCTGGCTTCAGATAAAACAGTCTGGGAAGAAACTCTAACTGCGGTTAAAGAGCTCAAAAAAATGGAGGGGGAATTAAAGAAACTTGAACAAATAATGGGCCAACCTGAAGAATCATCAGAAGAGCTGCTTGTGCGTTATGGTTCTCTGCAGGAGAAATTCGAGAATCTGGGTGGTTATACCTATGAAAGCCGAATCCAGCAGGTGCTGGGGGGTCTCGGTTTTACTCCAGACGAATTCCAGATGCCCGTGAACCACCTCTCTGGCGGTGAACGTACCAGGTTATTGCTTGCAAAGCTGCTGCTGGCGCCCAACAATCTGTTGATCTTTGATGAACCCACTAATCACCTGGACATTGAAGCCATCCAGTGGCTTGAGGGATATCTCAAGAATTTTGAAGGCGCAGTTTTGCTAGTTTCCCATGATCGTTATTTCATTGATCAGGTCTGTGATCATATCTGGGAGATGAGCCGGGCCGGGTTTGAAACCTACCGGGGAAATTATACTGCTTACCTTTCTCAACGTCAGTCACGCTGGGAAAGGCAGCAGGAGATCTTCGAAGCCGAAAAAGCCCGCTTAATGAATGAACTTGATTTTGTGAAGAAGAATATAGAGGGCCAAAGAGTCAATATGGCCCGAGGAAAATTGCGCCGGTTAAGCCGGCGTATCCAGGCTATTGAGCAGGTAGGCATCCAGGCCATCCAGGGAAAGAGCTGGTCTCAGCTCAGCCAGGATGTTCATACATCCACCAGTATGATGAGACCCCAGGAAGCCCACCGCCGCATTGCGGCATTAAAAAACCCCTCAAAACAACCCCAGCTGGTGAATATAAATTTTCGAACCAAGAAACGGGGTGGAGACCTTGTACTGAGAACCTCAGGTTTGGAAGTAGGATATCGGGATGGAGAAAAAGCATTATTTTCCGTCCCGGATATCACTCTGCTGCGAGGAGAATGCGCCGCCCTGATCGGTCCTAATGGGGCCGGCAAAACAACATTTTTAAAAACCATACTCGAAGAAATTCCACCTCTGACTGGTGAAGTAAAAATGGGTGCCAACCTTGATGTGGGTTATTTTACACAAGCCCATCAGGATCTTGAAGATAAAAATACCGTTCTGGAAGAAATCGATGGCGTTGGTAATTTTCAATCAGAAAACGCCGCCCGAAGCTACCTGGGAGCCTATCTTTTCTCAGGAGAAGATGTTTATAAAAAGATCAGTGTTCTATCTGGTGGCGAACGCGGTCGGTTGGCGCTGGCCAAGCTCTCCCTGTCCAATGCCAATTTGCTGCTGTTGGACGAGCCTACCAATCATCTGGATATCACTTCCCAAGAAACACTGCAGTCTGTTCTCTCTGCTTATCCAGGCACAGTTCTGCTGGTATCTCATGATCGTTACCTTATCAATGCCCTGGCGACCCAGATCTGGGAAATTGATGTCAATGAGGAAAGTCTGATCGTCTTCGAAGGCAGTTATCAGGCCTATCAGGGTAATCTGGTTGAAGAGCCAGAACCCGAAGACCCCCTCTTGGAACTGGAGCCGGAACCACTTGAGAATTATAAAGATGTCAAATCGGCCAAGAACAAAGCCCTCGCTGCCGATCGTAAACGATCAGCTCGCTTAGAAGAAGTAGAAGAACAAATAGGGCAGCTTGAGGACCAGCTGGTGGTCCTGGGGAAAAAACTGGCCAACCCGCCTAATGATCCCGGTCTGGTTGCCAGTCTGGGACATGATTACCGGAAAGCTGAAACCGAACTGGAAGAACTGATGATCGAATGGGAAATCCTGCAGAATGAGCTGGCCCAGTGGGATGGTAATTAATCAGATTCACCACTGGATATTATTGGCAGAATTTTCAGGTCCAGTTTATCGAGATAAAAATCATCCAGAGGCGCCCAGCAAGGGATCTGGTAGATAGGATTGTTGATCACCAGTGTCTCGCCGTCCTCTCCCAGACCCAATACCTCAACAGAATCAAATGGTTTCAAAGAACTTACAATCTCGTTTGAGTTTCCAGGACCTATCAGGCAGCGAGTGGATTCTTTGACAGTAACCTCACTTTTTGGAAATTGAATATCAAACTCCTTGCAATGGGGAGTTGTAAAGAGATTTACAGGAATACACCCTTTTGGATCTGCCAGCGGGAAGAATCCCTCAGGGCAACCATCTCTCTCCCCCAAGATCAGGCATTGGTTTTGTTCTGTCACAAAGTAAGTCCCTGGTGGGCAATTAGTCTCTAGTAAATATTCTTGGCCCTGGCAATTCCCAGAAAGAGTATTGTATAGAAAACCAGGAGGGCAAGAGTCTTGATTTTCCAAAAGAGAATCCTTTCTTTTATCAACCAGGCAGGTTTCAGACTGGTCATCAAGATAGTAGCCTGGCATGCAGTTAATGGAACAGCCAATAGATTCGTCAACCGGGACACAGATCGCGCCCGCAGGGTCCATCAAATATCCAATCGGGCAGGATTGGGATTCAGTCCAACCCTGCCAGCACACCTCGAACCCCAAATGGCGGGAGATTTCCAATGATAATCCCTGACAGATTACCCTACCAGGTTGATTCCAATCCGAAAGGCAGATCGTTTTTCTTCCTTCAATTTCAATCCACATTTCACCGCCGGGACTGTAATCCGGCTGTAGATCAGGTAGATAGTTAGAAGATCCAATTCTGGGATCAATCGGTTCTATATCAATTCCGGTTGGCAGGCTCGATTCAAATATCATTGTGATGATCTTCCCATTATCGACGAGTGCAGCTTGGAGTTGAATTGGCAGGGGAGATTCGTTTCCGGTCAGGCAGTTGGTCTCCGTCAGAACAGGTGTATGACTCATGCTGCTGATAGGAAGATAATTAGCCAGAGCTTTTTCTGATAACCGCGGAAGTTTTGTTGGATCGCCGTCGATCCAAATGTCTTCCTGCCTGACCCAACATAAGGATCTGGCACCCGGGTTGAGCACCAGAACGTGATCGCCAGCCTCACTGATCGCCTTGATAATTGCCCGCTCACTTAGATCGGGAAGATCCTCTTCAGATCCAATACAAGCCGCATCAGTTAATGGATTTGCCCGTGGAAGGTCAGGAGAAATCATTGGGTTGTGGGGAAAAATGAGTGTATCAATCGCAAGGGTTGTAAGTCCAACTGACTGGCCGGCCACTTTACCAAGATCTGCTTCCACAACAATATCATCCAAGCCGATACCCCACTCACCCAGATAAGCATCTGAAACAAAATAAAACCCCAAGATCAACTTCTCTCCCAGGAGGGTTGAGAGATCAACTTCCTGATGAGTCCAACCGGCGCTGATACCAGAATATCCCGGAATCAAGGATCCGTTGAGGAGCACACTATCCGGATAACCTTCCCGGGGAGTGAGCATGACCCAATTTTGGGGGTTCTTTACTCCTTCAACTCCATCCGTAATGGCAAAGACCACTAGTCCATCCCAATGCTGTTCGGTCCTATAGATCAAGTTGAAATTCAGGGAAGCCCTAGTCGCAGATCTAAGATCGATCTCCCTGGTATACAAAAATGACGCAGAGCTGTCCTTATATAAACCGTCGCTCAGAAGGATCAAGTTATTCCTGGTTCTCCCAAATTGCGGAAAACCCTGAAAGAGGAATTCATGATCATCGTCGCTGGTAATCCACCATTGATCATAAGCCGTGGAGGTTACCAGCTGATTCCCGCCCAATGTCGGATCAATGCCCTCAAAGTCCTCACAAAAAAGTGCTTGCCTTTCTTCACAGCGAGCACTGAAATCAGAATCCTGGGACAGGCATCCAGAGACCAGACTTAGTAGAAAAACCCAGATTGCCATGATAAGTTTTTGTTTCATCAAGAACCCATTTCCTGATATTAATGACATTGAAGAGATCCTTAAGGAATTATGATTGCTGTCTTGGATTATAGGGAATGAATTACTGGAAGTCAAATCCAATGCCATGGATATCCTGCAGGGTATACTTAGACCAAAGAGCAGATAAGTTGTTGGAGGACAGATTTGAATGTCTGAGTTGACCATATATTGGCGTGGTTTGGAGGAAGGGGACTTGGCTGCCTATCAGCAAGATCAGGGCAGTTCCAATCACTGTGCAAAATATGCCTCAGCTACCGCAGCAAATCTGCTTTTGGGTTCTTCGATTAGCGGTGATTCGCTGGTCTTCTGGCTGGACAATCAATTTCTAAAGGGCAGTTTCAGATATACGATCTTGGGTAATCACAATGGCAGCCTGATTTTTCAAACCGCCAATCTGGTCAAACGCCTCGGTTCTCTGAATGGGATCGATTTTAAGGTCCGTATAAAAAGGGGGAAGAGGCATGACCTGTTCAATGCTCTGAAAGACGGCGGAGCTGTCTGCCTGGTTTCCGTGACATATTTCAAGGGAGAAGAGCCGCTGATCTCTCGAGGACAGAATGTCGCCAGCGCATTATCCGCCGCTCGCTGGGTAGGAGGACATATCATGATCCTGAGCGTTTATGATCCCGAGCACCACAACCTGGAAGGGGGCAGCACTCCCTGGGGATTCCTCAGCTCCTGGGCCAGCAAGGATCAAATCTACTGGATGAGCGACAAAGATTTTCTGCGTACCTGGGGTCGATTGTCGTTTTTTAATATGGTCACAGTGCGAATGAATTAAAACAATTACCGAGCTTCATCCCACTCTCGTATTGAAAGTCCCAAACGTATTAGAGTGGGATGAAGAAATCGGAAATATTTACAACTACTGGTGAGCTTTTCGTTTTAAATCCAGCTTGGCAGGATTCAAACCTTGATATGGATCGGTAAACGTCGATTCAGATTGCTTGTTTAGTCGCTCCGCTCCTGCTTGTTAATGACAGCTAAGTTTATATAAAATTTACTGTCTCTCCTCTCTTAAGATCTGCAATAATTCACTTAGATCCTCACAAACAAGATCCGGATGCCAGGGCGCATTAGGCAAATCATCCCAGTTGGTTTCACCACTTAATACTAAAACAGTTTGAATGCCCGTTTTTCCCAGGGCAATGTCAGTGTAAAGCCGGTCATCTACCATGGTCAAATGAGCTGATTCAAACCCGGTCAGATCTGTAATAGCCTCAACCATCGGGGCCTGGGGTGTGCCTACAACCACATCAGCTGCCTTGCCGGTGGAGGACTGGATCACCCAGGTATACATTTCCATCGAGGTCAAATAAAAAACAGGCCGTATTTCGGATTTTATCTTTTTTCAAGAGTACACTTCTGCTATTTTTGAGGATGACCACTATGGGAATAATTTTGCCAGATTCTCTTTATAGGGAGGATAAACTATTCCATCTTCAGTAATAAAAGCCGTAATATATTTTGCCGGCGTGACATCAAAAGCGGGATTTCCTACCGGAGTATCATCCGGTGTGATCTGCAAGCTTCCAATATGGGTTACTTCTTCCGGAGGTCGTTCTTCAATCTTGACCTGATCACCTGAAGAAGTGTTAAGGTCAATGGTGGATTTTGGCACGGCAACATAAAACGGCACCCCGTTTTCGTGGGCGACTACCGCAAGGTTATATGTGCCAATCTTATTTGCTACATCTCCGTTCGCCGCTACCCGGTCAGTACCAACAATACATAGGTCCACTTTTTGGGTCTGCATATAAAATCCAGAAGCGCTGTCTGCCACAACTTTAAATGGGACCTCATACTGTTTTAATTCCCAGGAAGTCAACCTGGCCCCTTGCAGCCTGGGGCGGGTTTCATCCACATAGACAAAGATCTTTTTCCCCATTTCGTGAGCTATCCGGATTGCCCCCAGTGCTGTGCCGTAATCAACGGCAGCCAGGGAGCCAGTATTGCAATGATGAAAGATGGCTGCTCCGTCTGGGATCAAGGATTGGGCCTGGTTGCCAAGAGAAAAGTTAATTTCCACATCTTCCCGGGCGATTTTTTGCGCTTCTCCCAGCACAAGATCTCGCAACTCAATCACTGATCCACAGGCTGTTTTCTCAACTCGGTTTAAGATCCGATCGATCGCCCAGGACAGGTTCACTGCGGTGGGTCGGGCCTGGCGCAAAATTTCTGAAGCTTCCTGCAGATTTGCCAGTACCATTTCGACCCTGCCTGACGTGTCGTGCACAGGCACAAGGGCCAGACCAAAAGCCGCGGCTGCTCCGATCGCAGGCGCTCCCCGGATCACCATATCCTTGATTGCACCAGCAACGGCGGCAGGGTCCTTGTATCCGTTGTAAACAACCTGATGAGGCAGCTTGCGCTGGTCAATCATGCTGACTATACCGGGATCAACCCATTTAATTGTGTGAAATGATGCCATATGCCCTCCAGATAAACCAGACCCCAGCAATTCGTTGTGGGCTCCTAAGAACTGATCGTTCAACTCTAGAGTGATAAAATATATCCGTTATTATTATAACCTCAGGGCCAAAACTGTCCCCCGAAGGTGGAATTCTGTCAGGGAGATACGATCACATGCTGAACAGAAAGGGTGTAATTCAAAATATTAAAGATAATCCCCACATGACTGTACTCATCATCGGTGCCGGGATCAACGGCATCGGTACATTTAGAGATCTGGCCCTGCAGGGTGTGGACTGTCTGATCGTAGAGCGGGGGGATTTCTGCTCCGGGGCCAGCATGGCCTCATCTCATATGCTGCACGGAGGCATTCGTTA